>ENA-OQKY01000110-OQKY01000110.1-human-gut-metagenome-genome-assembly--contig:-NODE-110-length-107599-cov-8.794691_pt1 | contig 107599 bp, 99 predicted proteins | sample MGYA00242652_ERZ504805 | MGnify/ENA primary metagenome ERZ504805 (study PRJEB26092, sample SAMD00036400) | human gut metagenome | host: Homo sapiens | study: EMG produced TPA metagenomics assembly of...
GGCAGCCTTGATAGCATCTTCTTTCTCTTTCGGGCATTGTGGAACTCTTGCATTTTCTGATTTTGGAAGATTATAGTTTTCTCCCACTTCAATTCCACATTTGCGTTTTACCTGAGAAATATATAAACTTGAAACCTTCAAGCCAAATTCTTTCAGCACATAATCTTTGATTTCCTGATAGGTTGCTTTCAACTCGGCACTGGTGGCATCCAGCTCGTCCAGGTCTAAGTCGATCTCTATCGTGTCATCTGGTTTTTGTTGGGACAAAAGAACAACCGTCTCCACATGCACGGTCATCGGGAACTGATCCACCGCCCGCCATTTCTCCAGCCGATATCCGCCCTCTCCGCAGAGGAACTTCAGATCCCGCGCCAACGTTGCGGAATCACAGCTCACATACACGATCCGCTCCGGTTCCATCTCAACCATCGTCCGAAGAAGCGATTCTTCACAGCCTTTCCGTGGTGGATCTACCACGATCACATCCGCATGGGCATGTTCTCCCGGATGTTCTTTCGCATAATTTTCATAATATTTTGGCAGGACTTCCTCAGCTTTTCCGACATAAAAACGTGCATTCTCAATTCCGTTGATCTCTGCATTCCGGCGCGCATCCTCGATCGCCTGCGGTACAATTTCTACACCCTGTACTTCCCGCGCCTGCTGTGCAAGAAAGAGGGAGATCGTCCCGATTCCACAGTACAGATCCCATACGGTCTCATGTCCGGACAACTGTGCATATTCCAATGCCAGCCCGTAAAGTTTCTCTGTCTGTGCCGGATTCACCTGATAAAAAGAAAGCGGCGAGATCTGGTATCTGACATCTCCGATATAATCCGTGATATATCCCTGTCCCCATAGCGTCTCATAGGTCTCTCCCATAATGACATTGGTTCTGTTCCGGTTTGGACTGATCGTAATACTTGTCATCCCTTTGATCGCCGAAAGTTTTTCCACAAGCACTTCCGCATGCGGGATCTTCTTTCCATTGATCACATAACAGACCATGATCTCCCCGGTTTTAAAACCGTAGCGGATCAGGGCATGCCGGATCAGACCCTCGCCGGTAGTTTCATTATAAGAAGCGATCTTGTACCGCTTCATAAATTCCAACGTCAACTCCAGAATTTCTTTGTTCACGGAAATTCCCAGAGCGCAATCGGTATTTTCAATAATATCATGTGTTCTGCCTGCATAGAAACCGGTGACAGGATTTCCCGCTTTATCTGTTCCGAACGGAAACTGTGCTTTATTTCGATAATAAAACGGCTCGTCCATTCCGACGATCGGATCCATCGTTTTCTCCGTCACTTCCGGTGAAAATCCGCCGATCCGTTCCAGATTGCCTTTCACTTTCGCCTGTTTAAATGCAAGCTGGCGCTCATAGGACATTTCCTGTATCTGACATCCGCCGCATCGCCTTGCATGCGGACATACCGGTTCCACACGGTCTTTGGATGGTGTGATCACACGCATCAGCCGTGCATAACCGTAGTTTTTCTTTGCCTTTGTGACTTTCACTTCCGCCACATCACCGATCACGGCGTCCTTAATAAATAGGGTATAGCCATCAACTCTGCCTATACCCTCTCCATTTACTCCGATATCTTCAATTGTTACGATCGCTGTTTCATTTTTCTGCATTCTTCTGCTCCCACTACATTACGCATTTGTACTCTGCATCGCACATATACACTCCGCATTACGCACCCTATGTATTTCTTCTATATAGTTCTTCTATGTATTCCCTTTTGTACACCGACACAATATATTTCTCATCTACTTTATAAATAGTTTATACTTCGCTGGTCCGTCTCAGATTCGACTCAAAAAGCCGGTTGTATCCAAGCCAGTCCGTTCCTTTTTTATCCTTGAAAATCTCTTTCAATGTCTGCATTTTTGCGTCTGCATTATCTGCGAGGTTCAGCGCCATTGCCTCTGCAAGCGCCGGCTTCTTCGGCGAACCGAACTCCAATTCTCCGTGATGCGCGATGATGCAGTGTTTCCACTCATTTGCGAGCACCTCCGGGAAATCCGGGATCGTACGGATCGCATCGCTCAGCATCTCCACACCGATCACAATATGTCCAATCAACTGCCCCTCATCCGTATAGTCATTGTCAGGAAAACTTGACAACTCCTTTGTCTTTCCGATGTCGTGGCAGACTGCCGAGGCGATCAGAAGATCTTTGTTGATGATGTCGTATGCCCCCGCAAAATATTCACACAAATGTACCACGCTCAACGTATGTTCCAAAAGTCCGCCCGCAAATCCGTGATGTACGGTTTTGGCCGCCGAATGTCCTTTGAATTTCTTGATAAACGCTTCATCATTTACAAAATAATATTCCACTGCGCGGCGGAGGTACTCATTGGAAATCCCTCTGATATAAGTAAGAAGCTCTTCATACATCGTATCCACGCTCTTCTCGGAAGTCGGCATATAATCTGCCGGATTATAATCTCCCTCCGAAGCGATCCGAAGCTGTTTGATGTTCAACTGCAGATTGTTATTGTAAGTGATCACATCTCCGACCACCTCGATAAAGTCTTTCTCGTCGTAATCTGCGATCCCCTGTGAATTCGGATCCCAGATCTTTCCGTCCAAAGTTCCTGTTTTATCCTGAAGAAGCAGGTTATCATACGGTTTTCCGTTGCGTGTCTCCGCAGAACGTTTCCCCTTGCACAGATAAATGCTTCTGATTGTTTCACCCTCGTGTAAATCTTTAATATATTTCATATGCTGTTAAGTCCTCTTTCTGTTTCTGTTTTCATAAACACTCTCTTGCCGTCCCACCGTTTTTCACTCCCAGCTTCCCACCATCAGGGTAAACTGGATGTCCACATATCCGGCTGCGCCTCTTCGCTGTCCTGTGATCCCGATCTCTTTTCCCGGTTGACATTCCAGCATCGCTTTTTCATATGCCGCAAATCCGGAAATCGGTTTTCCATCCACTTCCCGGATCACATCGCCATTCTGAATCCCTGCTGCCATCGCCGGCGAATCCGCATCCACCGCCGTGATATACAATCCCTCCGGAAGCCCCTGCTCCTGCGCCGCAGCCGCGGTCACAGTCACGCCATAAATTCCCGCATAAGGTACTTTTTCCCCGTTCAAAAGCAGTTCCATCGTCGATTTCATATCCGAGATCGCAAGCGCATTCGCCGTCGCCGAGATTCCACCCTCTTCGGTTTCCGGACCGATCCCCTGACGTACGATTCCGATGACCGCTCCGTCCTGATTCAAAAGGATACCGCTGCCATCCACTTCCAATGGAATGTCCGTGGAGATCACCCTGCAGTCTCCATCGGAAAATGTGGTCGACAATGCCGTAGAACTGACCACGCCATATCCGAGTCCGTTGTCGTAACCAAACAGATTGCCAAGCGCGATCACGGGATCTCCTTTGCCAATGATATTAGAATTACCGAGATCTGCTACCTGGATCTTTCCCCACGTCTCCTCCAGAACGATACTTCTCACGATAGAAAATACCGCCAGCTTCCGGTTTTGATCCTGCACTTTGAGCGCCGCCGCACAGCGGCTTCCGTCCGCCAGTACGATTTCCCATGTATCCGCATCCTTACAGACAGAATTATCCGCAAGGATCAAAAGTTCCTGTCCGTTGTCCGCGGCGATGATCCCTGTCACTCCCGGATCGGAACTGCCCGTTCCCATCCAGTCATCCGATCCGTCCGCGCTGCCAGCATGAACCGACACCACACCTTTTCCTGCCTTCTCCGCCGTCGCAGACAGGCTTTCCATCATTGCCTGATAACTTGCGACGTCCAGAACAGGCGCCTTAGCATCTTCCTGCGCCGCCTGTTCGTCTGCTTCCGCCGCGGCGCCGTCCTCTGCATCCTCGGGGATCGTAACTTTCTGCGGATCTTCCCGAAAAGTCTCTTCCGCCCACGGTTTGAGCGCAAAAAAACTACAACAGGCAAACATTCCAATGATGACGCCATAAATCGCCATCCGCAGCAACTGCATGAAAATTTTTTCCCTGCTGACAGGTTTCGGTTTGATCGTCTCTTTTAAAAAAGAAAAGGAATCTCCGGAACTGGAGTTTTCGTCCTGTTTCGGATCCGGGTTCTGATCGTACAGCATAGCCAAATTCTCCTTCTGTTCTAGTATAACCGATTCCATTTCATTGTTCAATATTTATCCTCTTTTCATTATAGTGTAAATGCGTTAAAATGGTTACAGTCCATACAATAGGAGCAGGAACTTATACCGCCGTTTCCGGGCGGAAGAACGGAGATTTTTATGAACCAAAAGACATTATTAAAATTAGAATATAATAAGATCATCACACTTTTAGAAGAACAGGCGGCTTCATTCCGCGGACGGCAACTTTGCCGCAAATTAAAGCCGATGACGGATCTGGAACGGATCGACACCTTTCAGGAACAGACTGCAGCCGCATTTACAAGGATCGTTAAAAAGGGACGTCTCTCTTTCGGCGACGCATTTCCGGTTGAGGAATCTATGAAACGACTGGAAGTGGGCGCTTCACTCGGAAGCGGAGAACTTCTTCGTATCTGCAAAGTCCTGCAGAATGCCGGACGCGCCAAAGCATACGGACGGCACGACACTCAGGATGAACTTGCGGACTGTCTCGACGCATATTTTGATCAGCTCGAACCGCTGACTCTGCTCAGCAATGAGATCGAACGTTGTATCATCGCAGAAGACGAGATCAGCGACGATGCAAGCCCTGCACTCAAACATATCCGCCGGAGCATAGCCGGGATCAACGACAAGGTCCACGCAACGCTGAACAGTCTGGTCAACGGCTCCCTCCGCAGCTATCTGCAGGATCCGATCATCACGATGCGCGGCGACCGCTACTGTGTTCCAGTCAAAGCCGAATACAGAAGTCAGGTAAACGGCATGATCCACGACCAGTCATCCACCGGTTCCACTTTATTTATCGAGCCGATGGCAGTCGTCAAACTGAACAACGATCTCAAAGAGCTCTACGCAAAAGAACAGGAAGAGATCCAGGTGATCCTTGCGCGTCTGAGCGAGGACACTGCCGAATATATTGAAGAGATCCGCACCGATTACCGTGTGCTGACCGATCTCGATTTCATTTTCGCGAGAGGACAGTTAGCGCTTTCCATGAATGCCAGCCGTCCGATCTTGAACAACGAGGGACGGATTCACATCCGGGACGGGAGACATCCGCTTCTGGACGCTCGCAAAGTTGTTCCGATCACGGTCACATTGGGAGAAGATTTTTCTCTTCTGATCGTAACCGGACCGAATACCGGCGGTAAAACCGTCTCCTTAAAAACCGTCGGTCTGTTCACCTTGATGGGGCAGGCAGGGCTGCATATCCCGGCGGCTGACCGTTCGGAACTTGCCGTATTCCATCAGGTCTATGCGGACATCGGCGACGAGCAGAGTATCGAACAAAGTTTGAGTACCTTTTCCTCCCATATGACCAACATCGTCTCGTTTTTAAAAGACGTCGACGAGCAGTCGCTCGTTCTTTTTGACGAGCTGGGAGCCGGTACCGATCCGACCGAGGGCGCGGCGCTTGCCATTGCGATCCTGTCTCATCTGCATAACCGCGGAATCCGCACAATGGCGACAACCCATTACAGCGAACTGAAAGTATTTGCGCTGTCCACCGAGGGAGTGGAAAATGCCTGCTGTGAATTTGACGTGGAGAGCCTGAAACCGACGTACCGGCTTTTGATCGGTATCCCCGGAAAGAGCAACGCATTTGCCATTTCCGGCAAACTGGGGCTTCCGGATTATATTATCGAAGATGCCAAAAACCGGCTGACTGAGCAGGACGTCTCCTTTGAGGACCTGCTGACCGACCTCGAAAACAGCAAACGTATCATCGAAAAGGAACGGGATGAGATCCAGACATACAAACGGGAAGTAGAACGCCTGAAAACACAGACCCGCCAAAAACAGGAAAAACTGGACGAACAGCGGGATCGTATTTTGCGGGAAGCCAATGAAAAAGCCAACGCCATTTTGCGGGAAGCCAAAGAAATGGCAGATGAGACAATGAAAAACTTCCGCAAATTCGGCAAAGAGGGGATTTCCGCCGCCGAAATGGAACGGGAACGCGAACGTCTCCGCAAGAAGATCAAAGATACCGCAGGAAAATCCGCGCTCAAGCCGCAGAAACCGAAAAAAACCTACAAACCGTCCGATTTTAAACTCGGTGAATCCGTCAAAGTCCTCAGCATGAACCTGACCGGAACGATCAGCTCCCTGCCGGATTCCCGCGGAAATGTCACCGTGCAGATGGGGATTCTCCGTTCACAGGTCAACATTTCCGATCTGGAGATCATCGAAGAAGCGAATCCATACGCGCCGAAAAATATGCGGCGCACCGGAAGCGGCAAGATCAAGATGAGTAAATCACTCTCCGTCAGACCCGAGATCAATCTGCTTGGAAAGACTGTGGATGAAGCAGTTGCCGAGCTGGACAAATATTTGGATGACGCGCTTCTCTCCCACTTAAACACGGTCCGTGTTGTCCACGGAAAGGGAACCGGAGCGCTGCGCAAAGGGATCCACGAATATCTGCGCCGTCAAAAGCATGTGAAATCCTACCATCTGGCAGAATTCGGCGAGGGTGACGCCGGCGTGACGATCGTGGAACTCGGTTAAGCCGCATAACATATCCGGGAAATATATCCGGGAACACCTACACCACAGAACGGACAGAATATAAAGGAGATCATCTTATGAATAAACAAAAAATTCTTATCGTCGATGACGACGAGAATATCGCGGAACTCATTTCGCTGTACCTGACCAAAGAATGTTTCGATACAAAAATGGTCTACAACGGCGAAAACGCTCTGCGCGCATTTGATACCTATCAGCCGAACCTGATCCTTTTGGATCTGATGCTTCCGGGCATCGACGGCTATCAGGTATGCCGCGAAGTGCGCGCCAAATCTTCCACGCCGATCATCATGTTATCCGCAAAAGGAGAAGTCTTTGACAAGGTGCTCGGTCTGGAACTGGGCGCCGACGACTATATCATGAAACCATTTGATTCCAAAGAGCTGGTTGCCCGCATCCGTGCCGTGCTGCGCCGTTATCAGCCTGCAAAACCGGAAGCCGCCGCAGCCCAGAGTGCTTCCCGGGAACGGATCAAATGTGTCGAGTACGATGATTTGGAGATCAATCTGACCAACTACTCCGTCGTCTGCGACGGTCATCCCGTGGAAATGCCGCCAAAGGAACTGGAATTACTCTATTTCCTTGCATCTTCCCCCAACCAGGTCTTTACGAGAGAACAGCTTTTAGATCAGATCTGGGGATATGAATACATCGGCGACACCCGCACCGTAGACGTCCATATCAAACGTCTGCGCGAAAAGATCAAAGAACATCCGTCATGGCGGCTCAGTACCGTCTGGGGCATCGGCTACAAATTTGAAACCCGATAACTGCGTTGCCGATTTCCGATTGCACAAACATTTATCTTTCAGGAGGAAACCAACATGAAAAGTACCCTTTATCTTAAATTTATCCTGCTCTATATCGTGTTCGGTTTCCTGAGCCTGTTTACAACCTCGATCCTCGGACAGCAGCTTCTTCTGAACCAGTTGGAGAACAATGCCTCCCAAAGTCTCTACAAGGAAGCAAACGTCATGGCAACCACTTATCTGCCCTCCTATTTTTCCAACAATATGACGTCCTGGTCGGTTCATTCCCAGCTCTCCGCCATGAAAATTTATCTGGAAGCAACGCTTTGGTTTGTGGAAGAGGACGGGACACTGATCACTTCCTCGAACCTCGGGACTGCAACCGCCCCTGCGATGATCGAGGATTTCGATCCGGCGGAGATCGGAAACAGCCAGTATATTGTCGGTCGCTATCACGGGTATTTTGACGAAGACGTCATCACGATCATGGCGCCGGTCATTCAGGGCTTTCAGACCGAGGGCTATCTCCTGATCCACAAACCGGTCTCCACACTGGAAGAAACTTGCACCCAGCTTATGACAACCGTTCACATTATCCTTGGCGCAGTTTATGTGCTGGCATTTTTGATCCTGATCGGATTTCATTTTTTTGTCTTCCGACCGCTCCGCAAAATTACCGAAGCCGCCACACAGTACGCTTCCGGAAATCTGGATTACGAAATCCCGGTTTACACGCAGGATGAAATAGGCTACCTTTCCGCTTCCCTCAACTACATGTCAGCGCAGTTGAAAGACATGGAAGACTATCAGAAAAAGATCGTCGCCAATGTTTCCCATGACTTTCGTTCGCCGCTGACTTCGATCAAAGGTTATGTGGAAGCGATGACAGACGGAACGATCCCTCCGGAACTTCATGAAAAGTATTTGAAGATCATTTTATTTGAGACCGAGCGCTTAACCGATCTGACCAAAGATCTGCTTACGTTAAATGAATTTGATACAAAAGAACTGCTTCTCGACAAAACACGCTTTGATATTCAGGAGATGATCAAAAATACGGCGGCATCTTTCGAGGGCATCTGCACCGTAAAGCATGTTTCGATCGAACTGCTCCTGCTTCCGCAGGATGTGTTCGTCTTCGCCGACGCGCGAAAGATCCATCAGGTTTTCTACAATCTTCTGGACAATGCGATCAAATTCAGTGAGCATGATTCTTCCGTCACTGTGGAAGTGACCCGCCGCAATGACAAGATCTTTGTATCGGTCAAAGACCACGGGATCGGGATTCCGAAAAAAGAACTCAACAAGATCTGGGAACGATTTTACAAATCCGACCTTTCCCGCGGCAAAGATAAAAAAGGCACCGGACTCGGACTCGCGATCGTCAAAGAAGCGATCCAGGCACATGATGAACATATCAACGTCGTCAGTACCGAAGGGGTCGGGACCGAATTTATTTTCTCTCTGACACGCGTGGACTGATGAAATCGACACCTCCCGGCATGAGGACAGACATTGCCGCAGTGTATGAGAAAAAGAGCAAGGTATGCTTCTCCCTAAGAAACTTCCCTGCTCTTTTTCTATGCTTTCCTATGTCCTTATCCTGTTTTCCCGCGGTTGTTATCTCTTTCCTGTCCGGACTTTATTCATACAGCATTTTCCGAATCGATTCGGACTCCATATTCTCTTTCGTCACCCACACATAACCTGTGTTGACTTCCGCTTCATTTCCTGCCTGCAGTACCGTTCTCGCCGCCGCGATCACCGATGCATAACCGATTCCAAACGGATTCTGCACGACCAGTCCGGAAATCTCGCCATTTTTCAACGCGTCAAGCTGCGCTTTTCCGGCGTCAAATCCCATCAGAAGAATCTCATCTTCCTGCTCGTTCTCTGCTTTGTCGGCTTTATCCGTATCTTCCGCTTTTTCTGCATTTTCCGTTTTCTCTGTATTCCCGGAATGATCCGCTTTCTTTTCTGCCAGCGCGGAAACGCCAAGCTGTGTAGCCATATCATTTGTTCCAAACATTCCTTTTACATTTGGATATTTTTCCAGATAATACAAGATCACATCTTCATCCGTCAGTTCCGCACTTTTCGCCGCAAGCTCTTCCGCCGATATCTGTGTCTCTGCTGTATCGGACTCTACTGTACCGGAAGCCGCATCCGTTTCCTCTGCCGGAGTATTCTGAGCATCCGCCACGGTTGAAGCCGCCTCTTCTGTGCCTGCTGAACCTACCGCCGCATTAGCCGTATTTTCCGTTTCCGATGTGTTGGAAGCAACGTACTGTTCTTCCACGATCTGCTTTTTCAACTCTTCAAACTGATCCACATAGAGGATCTCCGCCACGTTCACATCCGGATATTTTTCTTCGATCTCCGCACAAAATGCTTCCGTCCGTTCTTTTGCCGTCTCTGATTTGGAATCATGCACAAGGAGAAGAATGTCTCCCGTACGCCCCATGGCATCTGCAAGCTTATAAGCGCCGGTCTTCGCCGCCTCAGCATTATCCGTCTTCACAGTACACTGAATGCCCTGATAATTATTTCCCGAATCCAGAGCGATCACGGGAATCCCGTTCTCCGTCGCCAGATCAAACTGCACGCTGCAGGCGTCCGCATCAATACTTGCCACACCTACAACATCCGGATACCGGGCAAGTTCCTCATCTAAAATGTTGACCTGCTCATCAATATTTTCTTTTTTCGCCGGCGCATTGTACGTCACTTTGACCTTATCGTTTCCGGTATACCCCAACGTCTTATTAAGATCTTCCTCCGCCTGCTGCACCCCTTTTTTTACATTCTTCCAGAACGCAGACGCCTCATCTTTCCCGATAATGGAAATATATGTCCCCGGTTCCAGATTCAGACCATCGGTCTCACTATATGCGATCGGAGAAATCACATCCAGATTTGCCTGATATGCCGGCTCCTCCGTCTTATCCCCTGTAAATGTTTGCCGTTCTTCTTTTGCACAGGCCGTCGCGGCAAGAACCATAGATGCCGCCAGCATAGCCGCCGTAATACGCTTTGTTTTCATTGAAATTTTCATAAAACAAACCTCTTTCTTCTTGTACCACTTCGTTTTCAGACGCCCCTTTGGCGTTCCTTATATACACTACCATGATTCTCGTTAAAAAAAAAGAAATATTTTCTTAATTTTTCCCAAAAACAAGACGGATTATCGAAGAAAATCGCTTGTATATTTGGCACTTTTGTATTAGAATGGGTTTAGCAATGAATGTTGCAATATTACATAAGGAGGATACATACTATGGCACACGTAATTAGTGATGAATGTGTAAGCTGTGGATCTTGCGAAAGCGAATGCCCGGTAGGAGCTATCTCTGAAGGCGATGGCAAATACGAAATCGACGCTGATGCTTGCGTTGATTGTGGAGCATGTGAGGCTGCCTGTCCGACAGGTGCTATCTCAGCAGAGTAATTGTATGATCCCCTTGATCTTCAAGGGATATATATCGCAAAGTGATCACAAGCAAAGATACCGTTCCGTTTTGGGACGGTATTTTTTTGTCTTGATTTGACGAACGATTATCAGGTTGCTTTTCATCCTCCTATGCTATAATGAACATATCATCAACAGCTTGATATACGAACAGCATACGATCCCTGGCTGTCGATGATACTACCAATGAACATCTTAATAGGAGGTATTACATATATGGGTGAAGTCAGATTTATGATTTCCGAAGCTGCCAAACAGGTTCATGTAGAATCTCATGTGCTTCGTTACTGGGAGGAAGAACTGAACTTAAAGATCGGGCGCACGGAAATGGGACACCGATATTATACCGAAGATGACATACAACTTTTTCTCTGTATCAGAAAACTAAAGAATGAAGGCATGTTATTAAGGGACTTAAAACCATTGATCCCGCAGCTTACCGCAACCCGAAAAAAATTGACCGACGCAGTACACGCCGAGGATACTCCGGAACAGACTTCGGACACAGTGGAAAATACATCGATCGCCGCAGCGGACAATACCGGGACAAGCAAGGCTCACTCCGGCGCTTTGATCCCGGCAGACGCAGAAGTCATCCCGGTCACACAATTAGAGCAGGTACGAAGCCTGATCGGTGATGTATTGACGGAAGTTGTCACCTCGAACAATACCGTGCTGGAACAGCAGATCAGCCAAAAAGTCACCACTGATGTGATCCGGGAAATGGATTTTCTCTTCCAGGCGAAAGAACGGCAGGAAGAAGAACATTACCGCAAATTGGACAGCCTGATCCGCCAGCAGCAGACACTTAGGCGCGAAACGGCTTCCCGTGAAAATCCGCTCGGACGCTTCCGGAAAATCTTTACCTGATCTGGTTGTATGTCAGGAACAAACAGTCAAACGCGCGTAATGTCGCTTATATAAGGCAGCATTACGCGCGTTCTCTTACAGTTCCTTTTTTCTGTTTTAATCCGCTTTTGCGCGTTCCTCGTTTCCGAATCTCGTGTACTGCGGCATCCATGCAAGGCGTACCGTTCCGATCGGACCGTTTCTCTGCTTGGCAATGATGATTTCCGCAATATTTTTATCTTCCGTATCCGGAATATAATAATCCTCACGGTAAATAAACATACACACGTCCGCATCCTGCTCGATGGCCCCGGACTCTCGGAGGTCGGAAAGCATCGGACGTTTATCCGTTCTCGACTCCACCGCACGGCTGAGCTGGGAAAGTGCGATCACCGGCACATTCAACTCACGGGCAAGTCCTTTTAACGAACGGGAAATCTCGGAAATCTCCTGCTGACGGCTTTCGTTGCTCCGTCCACCGCTTCCGCTCATCAACTGCAGGTAGTCGATGATGATCAGATCCAGTCCCAGTTCCAATTTATATTTTCGGCATTTTGAGCGCATCTCCGCGATTGAAATACCGGACGTATCGTCGATGATCATTCTTGATTTTCCAATCCGTCCCGCACCCTCGATCAGCTTCTCCCATTCGGTATCTTTCAGATTACCGGTTCGAAGCGCCTGTGCGTCGACATGGGATTCCAAAGAGAACAGACGGTTCACCAACTGTTCCTTTGACATCTCGAGACTGAAGATCGCCACCGCCAGATTCTGGCGGAACGCCACATGCTGTGCGATATTCAATACGAACGCCGTTTTTCCCATCGACGGACGCGCCGCGATCAGGATCAGATCCGACCGCTGCAATCCGGACAGCTTATAATCCAGATCGATAAATCCGGTCGGGATACCGGTCACGGTTCCTTTTGTCTTTGATGCGCGCTCGATCACATCCAGCGCATTCAGAACAACCTGCTTGATCGGCACATATTCCTGCACATTTCCCCGCTCTACAAGATCAAATACCTGTTTCTCTGTCCGCTCCAGGATCACTTCCAGCGGTTCATTTTCCATATAACATGTATTGGCAATCTCTTCATTGATCTTGATCAGCCGCCGCAGCGTCGCTTTCTCACTTACTATCTGCGCATAATACTTCACGTTCGCCGAAGTCTGCACTCCCGCGATCAGATCCCGGACAAACTCCAGACTGCTGACTTCCGGCGGGACATTTTTTTCTTTTAAATGTTCCTGCAGTGTGATCAGATCGACCGGATGTCCCATCTGGAACAATTCCACCATCGCGTCAAATAAAATACCGTATGCGTTCTGGTAAAAATCTTCTCCGCTGATGATCTCCGACGCCGTTGTGATCGCGTCTTTATTCATCAGCATCGCTCCGATCACCGCCTGCTCCGCCTCCTGGCTGTGCGGCAGGATCCGCTTGATTACTGCTTCATCCATTCAGACAATCCCCTTACTCTTCGCTCACGATGACCTTTAGCTCTGCGGTCACTTCCGGATGCAGTTTCACCGGGACACTGTGCGTTCCAAGTGTTTTGATCGCATCTTTCAGCTGCACTTTTTTCTTATCGATCTCCAGATCCATCTGCTCTTTCACTGCTGCAGCGATCTCTTTTCCGGTCACGGAACCAAATGCTTTTCCGCCCTCTCCCATCTTGATCGCCAGTTCGATCTTGCCTGCCTGCAGTTTTGCCGCCAATTCTTTTGCCGCTTCCAAATGCTCTTTTGCAATCTTCGCCTGATTATCTTTCTGCAGTTTCAGATCGTTTAAATTCTTTCCGTTTGCTTCCACGCCGAGCTTCTTCGGCAAAATAAAATTCCGTGCATATCCGTCATTCACATTGACGATCTCGCCTTTTTTTCCAAGTGACTTTACGTCCTGCAATAAAATTACTTTCATGTTCTGTCTTCTCCTTTATGCCATTTACTATTTTACTGTTTCTAATATATAACGAAGATTTCTAAATATCGCCCTCCTCGATCATCTGATCGATCGTCGCTTTCAGCGCATTGATCGCCTCTTCCATATCGGTATGATCGAACTGCGCGCCTGCGGCATTGATATGACCTCCGCCGCCTAATTTCTCCGCGATCACCTGTACGTTGACTTCATCGATCGAACGGGTGCTCATATAAATCTTGCCCGAATAGATCGTCAGCACAAACGACGCCTTGATGCCGCTGATATCCAGCAATTCATTCGCCGTCTGCGCCGCAAGCACCGTCGGACTGTCAATATCGCTCGGACACTCTGCGATCGCATACTCTTTCCGGTATACTTCCGCCATTCGTACCGCTTCCGCTTTTGCCCGGTAAGACGCCATATCGTCCCGGAACATCTTGCGCACCCGCGTAATGTCCGCTCCGCATCTTCTCAAAAATGCAGCCGCTTCAAACGTACGCACACCGGTACGGTTCATAAAATTCTGTGTATCGATCATGATTCCCGCATAGAGACAGTCTGCCTCTACATTCGGGAAACGGATATCGTCGACAATATACTGAAGCACTTCCGCAACCATCTCGCAGCTTGACGAGGAATACGGCTCAATATAAGAAAGCACCGCATTTTCAATACCGACACTGCTCTGCCGGTGATGATCCAGCACCGCGATCGTCTTCGTCTTTTTCAGAAGCTCCGGACACTCGGTCATCTGCGGTTTATTCGTATCGACTACAACAACCATCGTATTGTCATTGATATAATCCATCGCCTGCTCCGAGGTCAGGAAAATATCCTTTTCATACGCCGGGCTCTCCGCGATCTCATCATACAGAGGGCGGACCGAACTGGTCACTTCGTTCATAACGATATGTGCTTTCTTCTCCAGCTCCTTTGCCGCACGGTAAATTCCCATACATGCGCCGAGACAGTCCGCGTCTGCAATCTTATGCCCCATGATAATGACCTGATCTTTTGCAACAATAAACTCACGGAGCGCCTCTGCCTTAACACGCGCTTTGACACGCGTATTCTTGGATGTCTGCTCTTTCTTTCCGCCGAAATATGTAATGCCGTGGCAGTCTTTCACAACCGCCTGATCTCCCCCCCGCGCCAGTGCAAGGTCGATCGCGACGCGCGCGTAGTTGTAACTCTGCGCATAAGTCGCTGTATTGAGTCCCAATCCGATACTAAGCGATGCGGAACGCGCATTTCCGATATTCACCTGTTTGACTTCTTCCAGCAAAGAGAACTTATCCGCCTCAAATTTCCGGTAACTTTCTTTACGGATCACGATAAAATACTTGTCTTTTTCCAGCTTTTTAACGATACCGTCCACATCTCCGATGTATTTATTGATCTTCCGGTCGATCAGCGCTACAAGAAGCGACTGCCGCACCTCTTCGACACTTTCCATGACTTCATCGTAATTGTCAATATAGATCAATCCGGCGATCAGACGCTGATCCTCATTCTCCTTGATATAGGCGTTCAATTCGGTCACATCATTGAGATATACTGCAATAAAATACTCTTTTTCTTTCGGGATCTGAAGCACTTCTTCCGTATCACTGAATCCCTCCACCGAAACTTTCCGCAATTCCGCCTGATAATCACGGTCTTTGTAATGCACTTCCAGTTCCACATGATCGACATCCCCTTTCGGGTAGACGCCGCGGTTCAGTTCCGGGATCAGCTTGTTCAAATATTTTTCTCTCCGCCTGTCTGCAAATAATTCTGCAAACCGGTCGTTCTTCCAGACGATCCGTCCGTCCTCCATCAGAATCGCATAAGGGATCGAAAGTTCCTTAAGAAGCGTATTCTGAACTGCTTTGTATTGCGTTGAAAACTGAACCATATCCGCAAGGATCAGTGATCTGTTGTAAACATAGAGCACGCCGACGATCACCATGTAAATAATGACCATAACAGACATCATTCCGCCTGCTTTCCGGTCAACCATATACATCCAGATGTTCATCGCAGCCAGAAGCACCGTCATGATCACCGGCCACTGCATGTACATCCGCAGCTGTCCTTTCAAACGCACATCCTTTTTCTTCATGGATTTTTACCCTCCAAAATAACACACTTCGCTACTTACCCACTATTGTCTTAGTATAGCACTTTTCTGTCTATTATTCCACTAAGTTTTTGACTTGTTTTCCCTACTTTCGTTCTATATAATAGGAGAAGAATCAAATTTACATATCCAAAAGATAATATGCGAGGGGGATTTTTCCTATGAAATATCAAATGCTCGTGCTGGATCTGGACGGCACTCTGACCAATTCAAAAAAAGAAATCACGGAACCGACCAGAAAGGCGCTTCTCGAGATTCAAAAAGAGGGGAAGATTGTCGTACTTGCCAGCGGACGTCCGATCAACGGCGTTGCCCCGCTTGCCAAAATCCTGGAAATGGACAAATACGGCGGATACATGCTCTCTTTCAACGGCGCCCGAATCACCCAATGTTCTACCGGCGAGCTCGTCTACAACCGCACCTTGCCGCCAAGTGTGATACGCCCGATTTATGAGACGGCAAAGACATACCCGGGCGTAGACATTATCTCTTATACCGATACCGAGATCTTATCTGGGATCTGTTCCAATGAATACACGGAAAAAGAAAAATTCATCAATAATATGAAAATCGTCCCGGTCGCGGATTTCCCAGACGCGCTGGATTTCCCTGTCAACAAACTTTTGCTTCCCGGACCGCCGGAGCTCCTCGAGGAAATCATGCCGAGACTAAAAGAAGAATATCACAGTCTTCTGAACATTTATCGTTCCGAACCATATTTTCTTGAGATCAAGCCGCAGAATATCGACAAAGCGCATTCTCTGCAAAAATTATTAAGCAGTATCGGACTTACTGCTGATGAAATGATCTGCTGCGGCGACGGCTACAACGACCTTTCCATGATCGAATATGCCGGACTCGGCGTCGCAATGGAGAACGCCCAGCCGGTCATCAAAGAAGCCGCAAATTTCGTCACACGTTCCAACGACGAAGACGGGATCTTGTATGTGATCGACCGATTTATGCGGTAAATAAAATGAACAAAAGAATCCCCGTAAGGTCTCCTTTATCCATTGAATAAAAGATACCCTCGGGGATTTTTCATTCTACAATATATATCCGGATGCACATCGTTCATCCTCTGAACAAAATTCCGAATATCATCTATCTGCCTTTTGCTTTATCCTCGCGGATCAGTTTGCGGATTGCCAGGACTGCCACCTCAATTGCAGGTTCCATCTCATGCACCACAGGATTATCCAAGCCTGCTTTTTCTCTCTCCTGATTTGCCAATGCCAGGAACACAGAACCTACCCGAACTCTTCGGAATGCCCCTGCAATAAACAATGCTGCCGACTCCATTTCCGATGCCAGACATCCCATCCGTTTCCACGCCTCCCATTTGTTGAGCAATTCATAGGAAACCGGCATTTTTTCCGGGTCATGCTGCCCGTAAAATGCGTCTTTACACTGTACAACCCCTGTGTGATACACCAGCTCTTTTTCTTTTGCCGCCGCAAGCAAGGCATTTGAAATTTCAAGATCTGCCACCGCCGGATATTCGATCGGTGCATACTCCTTGGACGTCCCCTCCATTCGGACCGCTCCGGTTGCGATCACCAAATCTCCTCCTTTTACACTCAGCTCTATTCCGCCGCATGTCCCCACTCTTACAAAGGTGTCAGCACCGCAATTACACAGTTCTTCCAAAGCAATCGATGCCGAAGCGCCCCCGATTCCCGTCGATGTCACTGATACTTTTTCGCCGTCCAAAAATCCGGTATATGTGACAAATTCCCGATTATCCGCTATTAATTCTGCATTTTCAAAATGCTCCGCAATTTTTCTACATCGCTTCGGATCTCCCGGCAGGATCACATATTTCCCCACATCCCCCTTTGACATATTGATATGATACTGTAGCCCCTTTTTACCTGAATACTTCTGCATAACAACCTCCTGTTCTGTATCTTTCACTCAGATTTGATACAATCGCTTATATTAAGTTATCCGGTCCAAATCCATATGGAAGCAGTTCTTCCAACATCCGGACCTCATATTTCTCCTCATTATCTGCCATCACAACTTTCAGGTCTTTTCCAAATTCATATAACATCTGTCGACACACACCGCACGGACTTACAATCTCTTCTGTCTTTTTCTCTCCATTTTTCGGACCTCCAACCAGCGCAAGCATTTTAAATTTCCGCTCCCCCTCCGAAACCGCTTTAAATAAAGCTACGCGCTCCGCACAGATTGTCGGTGTATAAGAGGCAGATTCAATATTGCAACCGGTATAAATCTTTCCGGATTCAGACAATATCGCCGCCCCCACACTAAAGTTCGAGTATGGAGAGTACGAATATTCTCTTGCTTTCATTGCCCGTCTGATTAAGTCTTGAATCACATCTTTTTCATTTTCCAAAAAATCACCCTCCTTCTATTATCTTTATTATAATAAGTAGTAGCGTCGGTGTACAAGGGGAAATACGCCTCAAACCGCAAATATTTCGTTGGGTATTCTGATAGAACTTTGATAGAATGATAAAAGAAAATAAAGACTGGACTGGTTGAATAAAATGAATGTAAATGAAGTAATAGAAAAAGCTGCGGCTCTCTGCCGCAAATATTCCGCAAAAGAAATCATTCTCTTCGGCTCCCGCGCAAAAGGAACGGAAACCGAGCGAAGCGACATCGACATCGCCGTATCCGGTGTGCAGGATTTTGGGCAGCTCGAGGAAGAGATCGATGCTTTACCGACACTTTACACCGTAGATCTTGTCAATATAGACACATGCGGCAACCAATTATTAAAGGAGGACATTGAAAAATATGGACGAAAAATATAAAAAACGATACGAATCTTTTCAAAAATCTTTGAAAGTGATGAAAGATATCCTGATCCAATACTACGCGATCACCGGATTCGTAACCAGCTCTCCAAGAGAAGTCCTACGGGAATCTTTTCGCGCCGACTTAATTTCCGACGATCTCTGGCTGGAAATGCTTACGATACGAAACCAACTGACACATGACTATAATAGTGAGATCATCAAACGCTCTTGCCGTCAGATCGTAGAAAAATATATCGATCTTTTCTATTGCCTTGATAAAACGATCTCTGATTTGAATATCTAGCGAAATCACCGGAAGTGCCAAAAGGCACATTCCAGGATTGTAAGCAGTCGCCAAGGTCTCGGGCAAGCCCGGACTTTGGCTCGTCGCTTATACAAAAAAAGCTGACTCAAAGGGTTTCCCCTAAGAATCAGCCTTATATTTTTGATTAGTCCTGAACGTACGGCATCAAGGCGATATGTCTTGCTCTCTTGATTGCTACTGTAAGAGCTCTCTGATGTTTCGCACAGTTTCCTGTGATTCTTCTCGGAAGAATTTTTCCTCTCTCAGAGATATATTTCTTTAACTTTGCAACGTCTTTGTAATCGATTTCGTTATTCTCTTTACCACAGAATACGCAAACTTTTTTTCTTCTGCGAGCCGGTCCTCTTCTTTTGAAGCCGCCCTCTGGTCTGCTGCCTTTTTCAAAAGCCATCTTGCTTTACCTCCTATTTTCATCACTTGGTGATAATCGGAAGTTAGTTAAACGGTAATTCCTCGTCGATCCCGTCCGGAATATTCATGAAGCCGTCACCTGCATCCATGCTCGGAGCGGAAGTCGGTGCCTGACTTGCCGGCGCATTGTTATACTGGAAAGAACCTCTGTTCGCTTCGCTCTCCGCTCTGCTCTCAGCAAATTCCTGCTCTTCCACGATCACTTCGGTTGTATAAACGCGCACACCGTCTTTGTTCGTATAGCTTCCGGTCTGGATACGTCCGGAAACTGACACGCGCATTCCCTGACGGAAATACTTCTCTGCAAACTCGGCAGAACGACCGAATACAACACACGGAATAAAATCTGCGGTCGGTTCGTTGTCCCGTTTGAATCTGCGGTCTACGGCTACCGTATATCTCGCAACTGCTGTTGCGCTGTCTCCCTGGGAATATCTAACCTCCGGGTCTCTTGTAAGTCGACCCACCAAAACTACTTTATTCATATATACCTCTTTCTCTTATGCTTCCTGTTTCACGCATAAATATCTGAGAACATTATCCATGATACGGATACGCTGTTCCACTTCACCCGGAACAGTAGCCTCAGCCTCGAAGTGGATGAAATAGTAGTATCCTTCTTTCATCTTCTGAATTTCGTAAGCGAATCTTCTCTTACCCCATTCATCAACGTCAGTTACGTTGCCACCGAAACGTGTTACTAAATTTTTCACTTTTTCGATCACTTCAGCTCTGGCGTCGTCTTCGATTTTTGCGCTGACAACAACAGCTAATTCATACTTGTTCATGTCTTTCGCACCTCCTTTTGGTCTCTGGCCCCCGACTCTTTCGGGAGCAAGGAATGTAAACATCCGTCGTCTTATCTCAATTCAACTGGTATGCCACGAGTACATATCATAACATAAACAATTCACGGTTTCAAGCTTTTTTTCTAATTTCTCTTGTGTTTTTTTCCACCAGTTTCCGCGGCACCATAACCTGATGTCCGCATCCTGTACATTTCAGACGAAAGTCTGCCCCCACGCGGAGGATCTCCCACTCGTATGTCCCGCACGGATGCGGCTTTTTCATCCGGATAATATCTCCGACCTCAAAACGATCCGCCATCCTCTCACCTCCATTCCATCTGAAGCTTCCCGTCTCTTCCAGACCGCCTATTCTTCCGATACCAACACGCCCTGAACGATAAAACGCTCATCGTCACGCACATTGGTACACGTTGATAACGTCACGATCCTGGAGCCTGCGCCGACACTCGCATCCGTCTGGTATGCCGAACTGTTTTTACATGCTTCCAGATATGCCAGATATGCTTCATCCGATTCAAACTCCAGCGTATAGTTTTCCGCCTGATCACTCACGACACCCGCCACAAAGACCTGATACGTTCTCGTCTTCCCATCCGGTGTATAAATATAGAAATAAGGATGTTCTTTGTAAAATGCTTCGTCACCATATGCATTCAGCTGTGAAAACATCTCGCCGCCCACTTTCAGATTGTGCCCGTAGATGATCGTATTTCTGTCTGAAAATGAAGATGCATTCCGGTAATCCATGAAAATCGCACCCAGTTTATTATCCGACGCAGAAAATGTCTTCGTCAGATAGAGAGCATTATCCATCCCTTTTACAACCGGATAGCTGATCACTGCCGGTTCGTCAAATCGGATCCAGGCGACTGTATCGGAATTTTCTTCCTGCAGCGCCTCAAAATCCACCTGAAATTTTTCTTCGCCCTCCGCGGTCTTCTCTGTCGTGATCACCAGCTTTTTCACCTCATCGTACTCCTGTCCGCCGAAATAATACGGGACGAGAAGCATAGCGAGCTGATAGAGTGAAAACACAAATACACAGACCGCCACAATCAGTATGGTGATCGAGATCACATCCGTTTTCTGTTGATTTCTGCGCTTTCTTTTTCGCTTCACAGTATTTTTTTGCTTCGCAGTATTTCTTCGTTTCTTTTTATCTTCCATATTAAAATCCTAAATTCTCGTCTACGAGAATGATCTTTGTCCGTTTCGGCACTTTTGAAAATCTCGTGATCAAAATCTGACAGCAGATACACTGTGGTGATTTACAATTAAAACAGCTTCCGTTTTTCACACACGGAGTGTCCACTCCGAAGCGTTGTGCATTGATCGGCGCCGCTTCATTTCTTGCGCGGCTCATCGCATCCGCCTCTGTCTTCACGACTTTGTTCATCCCTACGATCAACAGTACGTTCTTCGGTCCATAAGCAAACGCCGCCACACGGTTTGCGTTCCCATCCACATTTACAAGGACTCCGTCCTCTGAAAGCGCGTTGGTGCTGCCGATAAAGAAATCGCAGTTCAATGCCTGATGCGCGATCTTTTCTTTTTCTTCTCTTGTCTCTACCTGCTCTCTGTCATACACGTCGTAATTTCCTTTATGAAGCGCATCGGTCAGTCCGATCTCCTGCGCCGACATCGTTCCGCCCCAGCTGATGCTGCTCCCCTCCGGAATCAGTTCCAACGCTTTCGCCAACGCCGCTTCCTTTGTCTTCACATAATACGCTTCCATATTCCGGGACTCCAACGCTTTGACTACACGATTTCCGAGTACCTCGTTTCTCATCTCTCTGACATTCATATCAGACAACGCTCCTTTCTTTTCCGCTTTCCAACAGCGAGTTTACTTCCTATTATACCTTTCTTTTATTTTTCCGTAAAGTGGATTCCCCGATCCATAGCATTCTCTGCCGCATCCATTTCTGCCAGTATCACCTTCTGCCGTTCCTCAAATAAAAGCCCTTTATTATATCGATAATAAGAATCCGATCCGTTTTCCTTGATAAACCACATACTATATGAATTTGCATTTAATTCCGTGATAAAAAATACCATCTCCTGACTCTCTCCAAACGCATCTTCAAGAAAATCAAACACATTTTGCAGGATTTCTTTCACTTCTTCTGTTTTCGTCTCCAACGCTCCGGCTTCTTCTCCAAACCGTTCTTTCGTATATTCATACGCATCCATGTCAATTAAAAAGTTACCTTTCGTGTGTTTTACCACATTTTCCATAAATGCTGTGACGCGCTTCCACATACGGGATTCTGCACGGTTCAGCATTTCCGCTCTCTCAAGAGCTTCCCGATCCGAAACTATTTTTTGCAGGATTTCCTCCGCTGTTACATGATCTCGTTCCTCCCGGTATGTCAGCATATACTCATACAGCTTCGACACAAACACATCCGTCTCATAACATTCCCTGAATAATTCGCTCAATTTTCCATTCAGAAGACTTACGATACTCAAATGTTCATCCAGAGCCGCGCTGCGGATTTTCTGCAGCGTAGTCGGGCTCCATTTTCCGTTCAGGATGTCTTCCACTCCGTAGTCCGTCCGATATTTATAGTACAGTTCCAGATACCCGGCAAAATCTTTTGCGATCATCGGATGCTGGATATACTGAAAGACCACTTCCCTGTCCATCTTCGTTCCGATCGCTTCGTACGCCTGGATCAACTGGGATAAATCTTCCCATCCCCGTGCCGTCGCAAACCGTTTTCCGTCCACTGTCGTCTCCACCCGGTAGAAATTCTGCTTCCTCAATTCCAGATAAGAGATCACAGCCGGGTGGATTCCCTGCTGATAGGCATATTCTTTCCACACCTCAAAATCCGCTTCCACGTCGATCTTCTTCAGACGATCCAATGTTACCACATCAAATTCCCGGACAGATTTATTATATTCCGGCGGATTCCCCGCCGCCACGATGATCCATCCCTCCGGCACTTTCTGGTTGCCAAAGGTCTTTCCCTGAAGAAACTGCAGCATTGTCGGCGCCAACGTCTCCGACACGCAGTTGATCTCATCGATAAACAAAATCCCCTCTTTGATCCCGGTCTGCTCGATCTTCTCATAGACCGAGGCAATGATCTCGCTCATCGTATATTCAGTCACGGAATATGTCTGTCCGCCGTAAACTTTTTCCTTAATAAAAGGAAGCCCCACCGCGCTCTGTCTTGTATGATGCGTGATCGTATATGCCACAAGCCCGATCTTACATTCTCTGGCGATCTGCTCCATGATCTGTGTCTTTCCGACTCCCGGGGGTCCCATCAGAAGCACCGGACGCTGACGCACTGCCGGGATCTTGTACTCGCCGAATTCGTCTTTCGCCAGATAAGCTTCGATGGAATTTTTGATTTCCTGTTTCGCACGCTTTATATTCATTGCTCCCGCATTCTCCTTTTCTTTTTTTCTCTTTCAGACTTTCTTCTGTTTCTTTCATTTCCTCCGATTATTCCAATGTTTCATCCAGCATGATTTTCATTGCCCACGGCGGTACCTGCCGCTCTTCTGCTTCCTCCTCAGCAAATACAAACGCGGTCTGATATCCCGGCATCTTTTCCGGATAAATGCCATAGCCGTCCGTAAAATAAAGCAGTCCGCGCAGATGTTCAAATTCCCCGTCCCGGATCAGTTGATCCACATAGGAAAATGCCGGTCGGAAATCCGTTCCGCCCTCTCCGTAAAGAGTCAGATTTTCCATATACGCCTCCAAATCCTCTGCACAGGTGATCTTTACATCCGACTGCACTTCTTCGTCACACTGGATGATATGCACATTGACTTTTTTAAAAAAACTTTCGCTTCTTCCGAGCACATCATAAGTCACTTCCAGAAACTTTTTGACCAGCTCCCCGGAACAGGATATCGACGTGTCGATCACAACCGCAAATTCCTCGATCTTTTTGACTTCTTTTGTCTCCTGCGGCTCGATCAGCGGCATATTGCCGTAAAGCGACAATCCATAGCTGTAAAATGTATAGTCAAATGTGTCCGCATCGACTCCCAGTTCCTCTCTGTAAACCGAAAACTTTCTTAAGAACTCTCTGTAATCATATCGTTCCCGATTCTCCACTCGGACCTGCCCCAGCAGATCCCCGCTTTTCTCCGACGCTTCCTTGGAAAATGTCTCCAGATCGGTTTCCATTTCTTCGTTGATCTCCTGCCACTTTTGGTTCAGATCCGGATTCGGCGGCTTCTCATCCGGACTTTTACTTTCCCAATACCTGTGATCGTCCACATAAAATTCCTGCCGCAGTTTCTGCCACTTTTCCTCTGTCAGATCCCATTTTCGAAGCAGATGAAAAATACGCTCCGCATTTAAGACTTTCCCGTCCGCTTCCCGTTCCAGCCGTCCATAAGTATCTCTGCGAAGCAGACTTTTCGAATACCGCACCGACCGATGGTAATTTCCGTCGATCAAACGCTCGACCGCAATATCACAACTTAAATCCCACAGAAAAAACACCGCTTCCCGCTCTGTTTCCCCGAACGAAATCTGTTTGACCATATGGCGGAACAGACAATGGTACACCATATGCAGATACCCGCGGTTCACGAGAATCCGGTTTTCCCGGTACAGACCGCCCAGCTCCCTCGGATGAAAATAGATCGCCCCGCCGTCTGTACCAAATGGATGCACTTCCGAATCCATCTGATATACAAAACTGCTCAAAGCGACATCCAAAAAACGCATGCCAAGATATAGTTCATCCCGGGATGCCGCCAGAATCTGCTCGCCAATCCGCCGAAGCCTTTCTATATTCTCCTGTCCGTTTTCGTATTCCATCCCATGTTCCAACTTCTCACTCAAAATCATATTCTTCTCTATAATTCAAATTTTCTTTTTTTTGCTCCCGTTTTTTTGGGAAACAATCGTTGCCGTTCATTCATCAAAAATCCGGCGGCTTCTGCTTTCCCGAGATCTGCCGCCGAAACTGCCGTCGCTTCCAGAACATCTTCTTTCCAAAGTCCGTAGACGCTGATCTGTCCAAGCCGGTCGATCCGGTCTGTTTTTATCAGATGTTCCACGATCTGCCCTAACTGCCCGGAAAGATACGTTTCATAATTCTTCCGAGCCCGCTTGCTCAGTCCATGCGGATATTCCATCCGCCAAAACACCAGATCTTCCAACACGTCCCGAGGCTCCTGTGCTTCCGCAAGCACGAACAGTTCGTCATATTTCCGGTAATCCAATTCCCTGCTGTAAAAACACTGCCGATAATTATTCCCCGTACCGTGGTGCTGTGTAAATAAAATCCGTGCCGGCGTATTTTCCACCGCCTCCTCGTAATGCTCCGGAAAAACCAGTTTTACAACTTCCGTTTCCCGATCTGCACTCCGCTGATTTACGGTTTGCGGATCCGTACTCTGCAAATTTACATCCTGCTGATCCACAATTTTCACATATTTTCTGTAAAAAGTCACGTCAATCCGCTGCCACAATTCTCCCAGTATTTCTTTCACACAAGATTTTTCACCGTCCATCAGAAATACATTCAATTCCCGAAGTTTTCCGCAGCCGGTAAACGCGCCGCTGCCGATCCGGTAAAGCCGGTCAGAAAACGTAAGTTTCTTAAGCTTCCTGCATCCGTAAAAAATATAGTTCCCGATCTCCTGCACCGTTTCCGGAAACACCACCTCGGCGATCTTCTCTCCTGCCAGAAGCTGTTCCCTGTCTTCTTCCAAAAATCCGTCTTCCGTCCGGTATTCCAGCACATCTTGATCTTCCGATGATTTCTTGTCCGAAAATGTATATGCCGCCACGGCACGCACTGTGATCTCCCCGATCTTCTCCGGAACAACAACCGTTTCTCCCGTACCGAAACACCGTACAATTTCCGCATATCCATCCCGTATCCGATATTGTATCCTCATTCAAGTCCCCTTGCTGTTTTTAAAAATCCATCCTCATTTTAGCCTTTACTAACCGCTCTGTCAATATCGGCTCTGCTCTGGGTAAAAAGAGGGTTCTCCCATATTACATTAGAAGAAATTGGCAAAAACAGCGCCGCGTCACTGACTCTTCGGAAGAAAAATACTGAACACACTTCCCTGTCCTTTCAGGGAAGTATCTCCCCCTTGGATCTCGGCGGCTCCCTCCGTAATTTCCGCTCTCCAGACTTCCTCTCTCCAGGCTTCCGTTCTCCAGACTTCTGCTTTCACATATCCGTTTTCCTGATTCAGGATCTTTCTCGTCAGATAAAGCCCCAGACCGACACCCTCTTTCACAAGCGCCGCATTATTTCCGCGATAAAACCGTTGATAAACCTTGCCGTATTCCGCCCGCGTAAGCGGTACTCCGTAATTTTTCACATCAATCCGGACAACCATCGGATATTCTTCCATCGACACGATAATTTTCCGACCTTTTTCCCCGTATTTCACCGCATTGTCCAACAGATTGAACAGCGCTTCCTCGGTCCACCGTCTGTCATATACGCCGCAAATATCCTGTGCTCCCTCCAGACAGATCTCCTGTCCGTTTTGCTCGGCTTTCCATGCAATCTGATCGATCGCCGCCAGCACCATCTCCAAAATCGGCTGTTCGGTCGGACGCATCTGCATCACATCTTCCTCCAGCCGGATCGCCTTTGTAAATCCGTCTCCGAACCACCCCAGTTTCTCAACCTGGCTGTCAATGATCCGGCAGATCTTCTCCCGTTCTCCCGGGGCAAATGTGTCTCTTTCCAGAAACCCGCAGTACATCTGGATGTTTGTGAGCGGCGTATTGATCTGATGCACAAGATCCGCGATCAGACCGCTCATTTCCCGGCGCATTTTCTCTTCCCTTTCCTTTGCCCCGTTGATGATCTCATATAGCTTCCAGATCTGGTTTTGAAATTTCCCCAAAGAAGATTCTTCTTCCATTCCAAAGAACTGCTTTTTTTGCCCGTCGATCAAGTGCTGGATACATGCGTTGATGCCGTTCATCGTCCGGTTGATCGTTCTTCGGACCGCCCAATATCCGCAGCCGAATATGCACAGATTCCAGATCCCGTAACCGGTACAGGCACTTATCCACACAAGAGGCGATTTTTCGATCAGTTTTCCACATAGTAACACAAAAATCAGCAGAGATATCAACCATATCCCTGCCGTGATACATACAATCTTCCTGATTTTCCCCTGACTATCGTACATGTTCATCACTCCATTTATATCCGATCCCGAACACATTTTTTATCCACACCGGATGATTTTTATCCTCCTCGATCTTTCCTCTGAGCCGTGAGATATTTACGCTCAATGTATTCTTATCCACAAAATTCCCATCCACATCCCAGACCCGTTCCAGAAGTATTTCCGTTGTCAGCACCTGATTCGGATTTTTCAGAAACATTTCCAGAATCTTCTGTTCCGTCCTGCTCATTTTAACCTCGTTTCCATCCTTTTTCAAAATTCCGGACGTAAAATCGTAACACAGGTCTGCCGCCTGATACAAAGACGGATCTTTTTTTCCGCTGCGTTGCAGCAGCGCTTTCAAACGCCGCATCAAAAGCGGGACGGAAAACGGTTTTGTCACATAATCGTCTCCGCCCGCGTCAAATCCTGCGATCATATCCCGTTCTGTATTGCGTGCAGTTAAAAAGATCACCGGCGTCTCATTCCCTTTCTGCTCCCGCAGTTTCCGCAGACAGCTTCGTCCGTCTCCGTCCGGAAACGACACATCCAAAAGTACGGCATGGATCGTTTCTCCCTCTTTCTCTATACAGTCCTGAAACTCCGAAAGGCACGAGGCAGTGTCCGCCTCGTACCCCTCCTGTTTCAATGCATACACGATCCCCTCCCGCAGCATTTCATCATCTTCCACAACTAAAATCCGGCTCATTCCCTTTTCTCCTCATTTCATTCCGCCGTTTTTACTCCGCCTCCCGAAGCCGTTCGACGATCGTCTTCTTATTGAGCTGCTTTGTCAAAACAACCGCTACGCCAAATGCAACGAGTGTTCCTGCCAGGAGCACCATCAATACAGAGACCGCATAACATCCGGGCGCAAATCCGGAAGACATCGGCGGTTCGGATGCGCTGACCGCGATCGGAAGTCCGACCGGGATCATCACGACCATTCCGAAAAGGATCATTTTCATACCATTTCCGAAGATCATCCGCCGCATCTGCCGTCCGGTCATTCCAATGGACTGCAAGGATGCAAATTCAATCTTCCGTGCCAGCACGTCTGTTACAAGCGTATTGACGATATTTACCAGTCCGATCAGACCGAAAATGATGGATACGAACAGACCGAGCAGCATTTTCTGGTCTTTCTGGATCTGATCCTGTGCGCGGGTTGCATATTTGGATGAGAGCTGTACCTGTGTATTGAAATATTCTGCGATGATCCGGTCAATCTGCTCTTCCTGCTCTTTTTGTACACTTTCATCTCCGGCTTCCGCCACGATCTGGTAAGCCGAGACCATATCGTTTGCCGCGTCGCCGTAAATCTCCCGAAATACTCCGTTAGGAACGATGAAAGATGCATTTGCCTTGATCTCCCCGCCGTATCGATCCGGTTCTTTTCCGACAACCGCCATCACGGTAAATGATCTCGTCACAAATTCCTGCGTATCATACCGGTAAAACGACAATTCAATCTGCTCTCCGGCTTTCATGCCCTCATATTGATACTCTTCCCCTACAAAAAACGCTTCGTGCGGCTGGTAAATGATATAATCACCGGAGGCAAATAATTCCGCATTCAGTTCCCCGTCATACACGCAGAGATTTTCTGCTTCCATCGGCAGCACTTCCGCATCGATTCCGAGGACTCCCAGATCTACATCCTCGCCCTCTCTATATAAATAGGACGACGTTTCGATCGTCTCTCCGACCTGCGCGTGTTCCTGCTCCAATACTTCCCGCAGCCGTCCGTCTAACCGCAGACGTGATATGGATTCCGGATAATATCCGTAATCGCTTTCCGCATCCGGATTGAACGCCTGATGATAGGTATAGATTTTGTTCACAAAAGTCAGCTCTTCCAGCGCTTCTCCGATCGCAGGATCCATCACCTCATAAGGCGCTTCCATCGCCATGTCGGTATGTGACTGATGTACTCTGAAATCCGTCATATTCATCCGGTTGACCATCCATTCCGTATCATATCCGAACAACACCGTATACACCACGGTAAACAAAATTCCGCTAAGTGCAAAAGATAGAACGGAAAAGACCATTTTCTTCTTTCCGCCCGAACGGAATCGCGATGCTTCCACCGGCGAGATCTTTGCCGCCAGCGTAAATGCTTTTCTGCTGCTGATCCAGACGGTCAGCGCTGTAAATAAAACTGCTCCGACAATTCCGAGTTCCAGCGCCGGATGCGGTTCATAGAATCTGGCAAAGGTCAGTTCCAGCTTCTGCATCCCCTGAATGGCGATCAGATTGATCCCTGTTCCGATGATCACTCCTGCAAATGTACCCGCAATCCCAAGACGGATCGTCTGCCGTCCCAGCATTTTACGGATCTGCTTTCCCGTCATACCAATCGTCTTCATATTTCCCATAAAGCGGATATCATTGACGACCGATATATAAAATACATTATAGATCAAAAAATAACCGCAGACAATGATCAGCACAAGCAATGCGGCGATCCCCGCAAAAAATGCCGTCATATTATCTTTGGTGATATATTTCACCCCGAGACCGCCGACTTTTTCTTTCAGCGCCTCCAGTTTTCCTTTGACCTCGTCATTGGAAGTCTGTGCCGTCACACCCGGAAATTTCGTATAAATACTGCTGTTTTCATCGCCCTGCTCCGGATTGTAACGATCCGGGAAATCAAACGTCGTATAGATTTCCTCATAATCTTCGATCGCCCTCAGCGGATTGTCATAAAAGCCGGAGATCGTGACCTCCACAGGTTCTTCCACACGTTCTCCGCCGCGAAGTACGATCAGATTCAGCGTCATTTTCTGTCCCGGCTTCATCTCCATTCCAAGATGTTCCGCCATCGTGTCGGACAACAGGATCTCTTCCGGAACTTTCGGATATTCCCCGGAGATCAGGTCCACATACTGATGTCCGTAAAAAGAATCACTGACTCCAAGCAGGCGAACCGTCAGTCCTGCGAATTCTTTATTGTGCGGAGTCCCCTCGGTACAGAGTCTCGCCAGATCCGCCCACTCTATTTCCGGCTGTTCCAGCACTTTCTCATATACTTCCACTCCGCCCATGATCGCAGCGCCGTTGCATCCCGGTCCCGGATTCATCTGTTTTTCTTTGATCGTTGCCAGAACAGTTCCGATCCCCATCCCGCACAAAACGGTGATCAGGATCGCTGTCAGTGCGATCGCTACTCTCTGCTGCTGTCCTCCCGATAACTGTCCCGGAAATGCTTTTCTTTTATTTTCGATCCCAAGCATTTTCATAATTCTGGAAATGTACGCTTTGTCAACCTGACTGCCGTCCAGTTTCACCGGCATCACGATATTTTTGTACACATTCAGCACGGACACCAGATTATAATTCTGAAAAATGAATCCGATCTTTCTTCTTCGGAACACCGTCAGTTCATCTTGTGTCATCCTGGAAATGTCCTGCCCGTCGATGATCACCCGTCCCTCATCCGGCGTGTCCAGTCCGCCGACAAGATTTAAGATCGTACTTTTTCCGGATCCGCTCGTTCCGACAATCGCGACAAATTCGCCGCTCGCCACCGAAAAACTGCTGTGATCCACGGCTTTCACAAGACTTTCGCCTTTTCCGTAATATTTTACCAGATTTTCTGCTTTTAAAATTTCCATGATCGTTCCTCCTTGTTCGCTGTCTTACCTGATCTGTTTTGTCTGATGCCAGTATACAAGGAAGTTCTTACAATCCTCTTACAACTTTCAACAATTTTATTTTTTGTAATTTTATTCATAGTTTATTTTCTATAAAGATATATGTTTTCATGTATTTTACACTATATATTTTTTCGGTTATCCTAAATATAAGATCACAAATATGATATTTTACGGAGGTTTCCATGAAATTTGCAGTCCTGCTGTTCAATCAAAATCTTATTATGTTATTTTATCTCCTGATCGGGTATTTTCTCGTGCGCAGAAAACTGGTTGGTTTACAAGGAAGTTCAGACATTGCCCGGATCCTGCTTTATATCGTCATGCCGACGGCAATTCTCAATTCCTATCAGACTACTTTTACTATTGAGAAATTAAAAGCACTCGGAATCTCTTTTGCTGCCGCCGCGCTGGCTCTTTGCCTTTCTATCCTTTTAAGCCGTTTGTTTTTTCCGGCCGATCAGGCAACAGAACGGTTCGGCGCTGCCTTTTCCAATGCCGGATTTATCGGGATCCCGCTTGTGCAGATGACTTTTGGAAATGAAGCTGTCTTTTATGTTTCTTCTTTTGTCGCTCTGCTCAATATTTTGCAGTGGACATACGGAGTAATGCTTCTGACAGGCGACCGAAAATATTTCTCTTTCCAAAAAATCCGGACAAACCCGATCGTTTTAAGTTTCCTCGGAGGACTACTCCTTTTTATCCTGCCGTTCTCCCTCCCGGAAATCATCAGCGGTCCGATCCGTACACTTGCTTCCATGAACGGACCGCTGGCAATGATCGTCCTCGGGACTTACCTTGCACAGATTCCATTGAGATCACTCTGGAGAGACCGCACCGCATATAAATGCACTTTTGTAAGACTGATCGTGATCCCACTGTTCACCATGCTGCTTTTCCTGCCGCTTCCTGCAGATTTGCATACATTAAAACTGACGATCCTGATCGCCGCCTCAGCTCCGGTCGGATCCAATGTTGCTATTTTCGCACAGCTCTATGACCAGGATTATGCAGGCGCCGTCCGTGAAGTTTGTCTGAGCACCCTGCTCTGTATAGTCACACTTCCTCTGTTGATCGGAATCGCCGATTGTATTTTATAAAATAGTTTGTAATAATATTTTTACAGAGAATAAACGCTTCGGTTTGATATGAATCCGGATCCCATTCCATGATCAGGTAACGCTCCATCGGAAGATCATGAACCGCTTTCAATACCGCAGTATCTTCCGCAAACCGATACCAGGTATATTCCGGAACAAATGCACAGCCCAGATTTAATTTTAAAAACTGACGCATCATCGCCGGCGAATCTACATAAGTCGTAATTTCCGGCTCCCAGACAATTTCGCCGGTAAATGTCCGTATGATCTGCGCCAGATCGCTTTGAACCCCCAGACTAATGAACGGCTCCCCTTTTAAATCCTCCGCAAGAAGCGTTTCTTTCTCCGCAAGCGGATGGGATTTCGGAAGTAACAGACGGATCGGTTCTATCATCAGAATCTGCTTTGTTTCATCTCCACTTTCCGCTTTTCCACTTTCTGTTTTGCTGCTTTTCGCTTTGATCTTTCGCGAAATTTTTGCTGCCGAATACAGTCGCAGCATCGGGAGTCCCTCCTCTGCATCCTCCGGATCTTTCACGATACGCAGATGGATATGAGGATCTGCTTTCTGAATTTGTTTTACGATTTCCGGAAGCAAAAGCGAAGCTGAGGATACGCACAATGTCACTTGTTTTTCTTTTTTCTCCGTGTGCTCCGCAAGTTCCAGTTTCGCATTGTTCAAAGCTGAAAAAATCCGGTCTGTATATTTTAAGAAAATGATACCGTTTTCATTCAGCACAAGCCGTTTTCCGATGCGGTCAAATAAAGAAAGCCCGAGTTCGTTTTCCAGACGTTTCAGCATCTGACTCAACGACGGCTGTGCAATATGCAGTTTTTCTGCTGTCCGGGACAGATGACCGCTGTGTGCAATTTCCCGGAAATACCATAACTGTAACAATTCCATATAAAAACCTCACATTCTGAATGTAAATTCTGTATGTTAAAAAATTAATTTATAAAACAATGAAAAGGAGACTTACACAATGGACATCGAAAAAATCTTCAAAGCCAACATGAAACGGGAGCAATCAGAAAAAATCGCCAAGTACAATGTACTGAACACATTTGCACAAAAAGGAAAGATTCTGTTCACCGGTTCTTCCCTGATGGAACAATTTCCGATCAACGAACTGCTCATGACCGAGGGTATGAAACAGATCATTTATAACCGTGGTGTCGGTGGATTTACAACTGATGATATGCTGAAATACATGGACACTCAGATTTTCGATGTTGAACCATCTAAGATTTTCATCAATATCGGAACAAATGACATCAGTAACCCTAGCGTTTCTTTTGAAACTGCACTGACGCACATGCTTTGTAATTACACGGAAATCTTAACCCAGATCCAGACGAGACTGCCGCAGACTGATGTTTATCTGATGGCATACTACCCGGTCAATGAAACGGATAAAATTCCGGACGGCGAATGGGGAAAAACGCTTTTCGTCAACAGAAACAATCATAATATTCCGATTGCCAATACCGAGATCCAAAAACTTGCAAAGACTTTCGGTTTCCATTACATCAACGTCAATGCCGGCTTAACAGACGAACGAGGTATGCTGAAAAAAGAATATACCGTGGAGGGTGTTCATATGTATGCCAATGCTTATCAGATCATCTTGAAAAATATGAAACCATACCTGTAAAACACATATTCTGCCGGATACGTACATCATATATCAGCATGACCGCCATGTGAAATCCATCATTTTCATAAAAAGCTTCCACCAGGTAGGATTTACTCCTACAAGGTGGAAGTTTGTCTTATCCCTCGATCAGCCTCTCAATTCTTCTATCATTTTTTCCACAATTTCTCCTGACTCCCCGGTTACCTTTACGATCTCCTCAATCGGCATATTCATCTCCAAAAGATTGGAAACCACTGTTTTGACTGCTTCCATTCGCCCTTCTTTCATTCCCGCTTTTAATCCCTCGGCTCTCCCCTCTTTTAAGCCTTCGGTTCGCCCCTCTCTTCTTGCCTTTCCTCTCTCAGCTTCAAACTCTTCTTCCATTAATTCGCGCAATGCCTCGCACATCTTTTTATCCTCCCTGTTAAATTGTTGTGTATTTGCCCGCACAATCACATCCATCATCGATTGATACAGTACATTCTTTCCATGTTTTTGATATTCATCGATCAGTTTTCTCGGATAATTCGTACTCACGAAAGTGATCGTCAGATCTTCAATTGAAATCGAATCCACATTTGCTACATCCGATTTGTAAAAACACGCATACCCGTACACTTTATAAAAATCATCCACACTCAGGTAATCCGTCGGACTTTTATACTCGATCACGTTATGCGTTCGAAAAATACGCCCGATATTTTTACGTATCCGTCTTTCTTTTTCCTTTTTGACCAAAACATCGATCGCCATCAGTTTGGTTCCCAGTTGATGTTCCGCTTCAAACGAAAAATACTTCGCCTCATCTCCCAATTCAATCTGTATTCCTGCAAAGAATGCCGGATGCCATTGAATCGTCTGCTCCTTTTGCTCCATTTAGAACCTCCTTTTTTCTGTTGTATCAGGAGATTCCCTTTTTTCGGAAACTCCTGCTTAATAAGTGAATAAAAGCATGAATTTTCCGAAAAACCAGAAGTGGGTTTAGATGCACAGTTACCAGAATCGAAACTGCATATAGAAACTATGACTTTCGTATTTCAAATCTTTACACATTTAAAATATTTCGTCATATCGTCAAGAAAATAATGCTTTTGTATCAGTATACCATCTTCTTTTTCCAAATAAAAGATAGCGCTCTGATTTCATCATCAAATATTTTTATAAGGCGAACAGTAAAAAAAATGAAAATATAAAAAATTAAGACAGCAGCGTTGACGTGCAAAAACAGATTTGATATAATAATATTGTTGTGAGTGACTTACTCACGGTAAGGCGCAGTAGCCAAGTGGTAAGGCGTGGGTCTGCAACACCCTGATTCACCGGTTCAAATCCGGTCTGCGCCTCTTAAAAAGCCCCGGAAATCGCAAAATTTCCGGGGCTTTTCATAATGACCGCCTTATATTTTTTCATAAGTCTGCGTCCTTTGTGTACTTACTTGTTTTCCCGTACAACCCGACACGGATTCCCATATGCGATAACATCATCCGGAACATCTTTTGTGACAACACTTCCGGCTCCGATCACCACATTATTTCCGATCGTGACCCCCGGCATTATAATAACCCCGCCGCCAATCCAAACGTTATCGCCTATGATAACCGGCGCCGTCTGCGTTTTGCAAAACTCAAACGAGCCGTCTTCTTTCGGTTCTCCGAAACGATCGAATGCATTTGTCGGGTGAAACGCCGTATATATCTGAACATTCGGTGCAATCAATGCGTTATCTCCGATGCGGATCTCATTGTCATCTAAAAAAGTACAGTTCATATTTACTTCACAGTTGTTTCCAAAATAAATATTATTGCCGTAATCCACATAAAAAGGTGCCGTTATCCACAGATTTTTGCCTTTGCCGCCGAGTAATTCACATAATATCCTTTCTTTTTCTTCAAGATCCGACGATTTCGTCTGATTATATTCCCTGACCAAATCTTTCGCCTTATGCCATTGAGTTAATAATTCCTCGTCTCCGCAATCATAAAGCTCACCTGCTAACATTTTTTCTCGTTCCGTCATAATTACCTCCACATAATCTTTTCGCAAACCGGCACGAGTTTCTTTCCGGGATGGATAATATTTGTCACTCTACTTTCAGACTCTCGTCCAGGATCAAAAGTTCACCGTTGCGTTCTATAATTCCCGGCTGAACGACAACGATCTTCATGCCCTCCTGTAATTCCAAATACTGAGAAGCATATCCCCAGACTCTGATCTGATCGCCCTCTTCCAGCTCGACAGCCTCGCCGACTGTGCCATCCGCATTCAAATGCTGATTGGCAACACAATACAGCTGCCCTGTTTTATCCTCTGCGATATAAAGCGAAATTTCCGAAGAGAGAGGTGTACCGGATAATTTTTCATATTCTCCGACTTCTTTGCTCCAAACAGTACCCTCACTATAAAAGCCGACGCTGAGATTCTCTTCATATCCCTCAATAATCGCATCGAAATTCTCTGCGTACGGTTCCATCTCCGACTGCACTTTCTGCTGATAAGCCGCAGTTTTCTCACCGGCTTCCTGCTGCTTTACTTCCTGCGGCTGATAATCCCGATATTCAAACACATTGTCAGAAGCCAGCGTGATCGTTGTACTATCCTCCATCAGCATCACTTTATAGACGGCAAGTTCATCATCCCCTACGGTACGGGTGATTGCAATGTTCCCGGCAGTACTGAATTTGTATCCATCCACATCTTCCAGAGCTTTCTGCAGAGCATCATCTGCCATTGCACAATTGATCCCGTTCAGCGTGACAAAAAAATCCGGATCCGGCATATCTTTTTTTGCCGAATATTCCAGTTCGATCACGGTTCCGCCATCAGCCGGGCTGCACGGTTCCGTTCCATCATTAACGATCGCCGCATCCAGTTCGTGTTCATCTTTCGCAAACTCACCGTAGATACGTTCCCCCGGCTGAAGCAGCACTTCTGCCGCCTCGTACTCTTCCGTCTCCAGACTCCACCCTGCCTGAACCAATTTCGCAGTCTCCAACGGAAGAGTATAATAAGTTCCATCCAATACAAGCTCCGGTGTTCCGTCATTTTTCAACTGGGATAAAATCGCTTCATCCGTACATCCTTCTGCATTTCCGATCCCTTTCTCTTCCGGCTCCTGCGGTTTGGAACCGCATCCTGCAAGCATACTGCACACAAATACACTCCCCGCCAATAACATGATCCACTGTTTTTTCATCGCATCTCCTCCTCTTACTGCCGCACGATCCTTTTTGCAATATACAAAGGACATACGACCAAAGGGAATCTTCCTCTCTGATCGTATGTTCTCTTACACTGACATCTGCACCGATATACAAAAGGATTATGCCTTTATGTATCGATACTTTTATTTGATTATATCAACTTCCTCCGGCTTTTACAACGAAAATGCCAGATCATAAGCAATTTCACAGCCGGAATGATCACTCTGTTTTTAATTTCGCACGTTCCATATGGAATAAAGTAAATAATGCTTCATACTTTTATCCATTTTTCTTCCTCCTTGCAAAGTACTTTTTAACACTTCATATGTTATAATCAATTTACATCGCATAGAAAATCACATTTTTTAAGCCAAAGACAAACAAAAAGGACGCCGGGAACTCACGACCATACTCCCGGCTGCCCTCACTCACTATTTTCCTTAATCTGCCAACATCGAATAATCTTCCGTAAACACGCCGTTCAGTCCCGGAAATACATACGCATCCCCGATTACATACAGCGTATACATTTTTCCCGCTTCCACCCACTCGGTCAGATCAAAGATTTCCGCTCCGCTCTCCGCCTCCGTAACGAGAAACATCTGCTGTCCCTCCATAAACTGCCGGTACGCGGATACGCTCTTAAACCGAAGATCATCAAATACGATCCGACCGGTGCGGTTCACCACGTCGATCGCAGGCGCATTGTAAGAAAGATTCGCCGCGCGGATACAGGCAAAATTCCGCATCTGGTTTCTGCATGGAAAATCAGGAACAAGTACCATTGAAATCCCGTTCATTCCATTTACAAGCGCAATGGTATACACATCTCCGTCATTGAACAAAAACCGCTCCCGCGCCAGCACAACGCCTCTTCTTCCGGCTTCGGTTACAATGATCTGCTTAAATCCGGTGGTCTCCGTATAATAAGAAGTAACTTCACCGTACGGTTCTTGATGTGCCACCGTCTTATTCCCGATAGAAATGTTCACCGGGTCAAATCCAGCCGCCGCATTCAAAAACCGGATCGTACAATAAGAGGGACGATTGTTTGAACCTCCCGGCATATTTCCCGGGAAAACCGGGATCGGATACACCGCGATCGGCGACCACTGTCCCCCCGGAAATCCTCCCGGTCTGTTCGGTCGATCCGGGCGGTTTGGTCGCCCTCCATTCCCACCGCCGGATGGCGGCATTGACGGAAGCGACGGGGTCGGCAGCGGATAATCCGGATTTTCCCCCGGCATAAACGGGAATTCCATATCAGGAAATTCCTTATCCGGGAAATCCCCGTCCGGCATCCCCCCGTTTTCCCCCGGCGGCGGACCAAATTCCGGTGTTTCCGGAGATAATTCCGCTCTTCTCCTTTGATCTTCCCGCGGTTCTTCGTTTGGATTCTTCATATTTTCATTCTGGTCTGGCATGACACAATTCCCTTTCTGCACATCAATTCTACAATACTGTATGATATGCAGATCTCGTCTGAATTGTGCCTGCCGGAATGTCTTTTATTTTTAATCCTTTCCTTACGCCAGCTCCCGGAACAGTCCTTTCACCGCCGGATAGATCTTTCTGAATTTCTGATACCGTTCCTCATATTTTGCCGCCAGCTCTGCATCCGGCTCCACGGTATCTACCACTTTCACCAATTTCTGCGCCGCTTCTTCCACAGACGCAAATTCGCCGCAGCCGACCGCCGCAAGGATCGCGCCGCCGTATCCCGGTCCTTCCTCGCTTTCGATCACATCTACTTTCATATTCATCACATTTGCGATGATCTTTTTCCAAAGCGGACTCTTCGCGCCGCCGCCGCAGATCTTCGTGCGCTCGATCCGGATACCGAGACTTTTCGCCACTTCCAGCGAATCTCGAAGTCCGAATGCCACGCCCTCCAGCACTGCCTGCGTCATCTCTTCCCTTGTCGTATCCATCGACATTCCGATAAATGCCGCGCGCGCTTTCGGATCGTTGTGCGGAGAACGCTCTCCCATCAGATACGGCAGATAGAATACGTTATTCTCGCCGAGTTTCGTGATCGCTTCCTGCTCTTTGGAATACTCCGCCGTCTTCAAAATCTCACCCATCCACCATTTATTACAGGAAGCCGCGCTCAGCATACATCCCATCAGATGATAATATCCGTCCGCATGGTCAAACGAATGAAGCGCATTGTGTTCATCCACACCGAACGTTTTGCTGGAAATAAAAATCGTACCGGACGTTCCGAGTGAAATGTTGCACATTCCGTCTCCGACGGTTCCTGTTCCGACTGCCGCCGCCGCATTGTCTCCGGCGCCCGCAACTACTTTGACATTCTCCGAAAGCCCCAGTTCTGCCGCGATCTCCGGCTTTAATGTTCCGACAACTTCATAACTCTCATATAATTTCGGAAGCTGCTCTTCTGTCACTGAGCAGATTTCCATCATCTCTTTTGACCAGCATTTATTTTTCACATCCAAAAGCAGCATGCCGGACGCATCCGAATAATCGGTGCAGTGTACGCCGCTTAAGCGGTATGCCAGATAATCTTTCGGAAGCATGATCTTTGCGATCCGCGCAAAATTTTCCGGCTCATTTTCTTTCATCCATAGGATCTTCGGCGCTGTAAATCCTGCAAATGCAATATTTGCCGTGTACTCTGACAATTTTTCTTTCCCGATCACCTGATTCAGATAATCGGTCTCTTTCTCGGTTCTCCCGTCGTTCCAGAGAATTGCCGGACGGATCACCTCGTCATTTTTATCCAATGCGACAAGCCCGTGCATCTGTCCGCCGAAACTGATTCCGGCTACCTGACTTTTATCACACTCCGCCATCAATTCCCGGATTCCCTCCATAGACTGTGTAAACCAGTCTTTCGGATCCTGCTCCGACCATCCCGGATGCGGAAAATACAGCGGATATTCTTTTGACACGATTTTGTGGATCTTTCCGTTCTCGTCCATCAACAGCAGTTTTACCGCGGAAGTTCCGAGATCAACACCAATATACAACATAACGTTTCCCTCCTTGTTTTTATTGAAAAGGGACAGCTCTCTCAAAAAGAGGGAACCGTCCCCTTGGGATTATCCTGATAATTTATGTCCTTTAAAATTTTCTTATTTCCACGGATTCTCCGTCGGATAACGTACGCCTACCGGCTGGTTATATCCGATCTCCTCAACCGGAACGCCGATGTATTTGAATACTTCAAACAATGCTTTTCCATGGTTGCCAAATGCCACTGCACCGTGATGCGGATAGTTACCCTCGATCAATACATGACGGTAGAATCTTCCCATCTCCGGAATTGCAAATACACCGATGGATCCGAAAGAGCGTGTCGCTACCGGAAGCACTTCTCCCTGTGCGATGTATGCGCGCAGTTTGCAGTCTGCTGTGCTCTGCAGACGGAAGAATGTAATATCTCCAGGTGCGATGTCCCCCTCAAGTGTTCCCTGTGTCACTTCTTCCGGAAGAGATCTCGCCATGATCAGCTGATATCTCATCTCACAGAATGAAAGCTTGCTGGACGCTGTATTTCCGCAATGGAATCCCATAAATGTATCTTTCTGTGTATATGGGAACTTGCCCTCGATCTCTTCTTTGTACATATCTGCCGGAACGTTGTTGTTGATGTCAAGCAATGTCACCGCATCCTGGCTGACTACGGTTCCGATAAATTCACTCAATGCTCCGTAAATGTCTACCTCGCAGGATACCGGGATTCCCTGTGCGGTCAGACGGCTGTTCACATAACACGGAACGAATCCGAACTGTGTCTGGAATGCCGGCCAGCATTTTCCGGCGATCGCAACATATTTGCGGTATCCTCTGTGTTCCTCTACCCAGTCTTTCAGTGTCAATTCGTACTGCGCCAGTTTTGCGAGGATTTCCGGCTTCTTATTTCCTGCGCCCAGTTCCTCTTCCATCTCTTTTACAACTGCCGGGATTCTTTCGTCTCCCACATGATTGTTGAATGCTTCAAACAGATCCAGTTCGGAGTTCTCTTCGATCTCCACTCCCAGATTGTAGAGCTGCTGGATCGGTGCGTTACATGCGAGGAAGTTCAGCGGACGCGGTCCGAAGCTGATGATCTTTAAGCTGTTCAATCCGATGACTGCTCGGGCGATCGGACGGAATTCCGCGATCATATCCGCACATTCCTCTGCGGTTCCGATCGGATATTCCGGAATATATGCTTTTACATTTCTCAGTTTCAGGTTGTAGCTTGCGTTGAGCATACCGCAGTATGCGTCTCCTCTTCCCTGAACAAGATTGTCGCCTCTTTCTTCCGCTGCCGCAACGAACATCTTCGGTCCGTCAAAATGCTTTGCAAGCAGTGTCTCGGAAATCTCCGGTCCGAAGTTTCCAAGATATACAACAAGCGCGTTACATCCTGCTTTCTTGATATCCTCAAGAGCCTGTACCATGTGGATCTCGCTCTCTACGATACAGATCGGACATTCGTAAATATCCGCGTCTCCGTATTTTTCTTTGTATGCTTTCATCAGAGCTTCTCTTCTGCTTACAGACAGACTCTCCGGAAAACAATCTCTGCTCACTGCAACAACTCCGATTTTCAATTCTGGCATGTTATTCATTGTAATACTTCCTTTCTTTGCTTTTTTTACTTTCTTTGTTCTATCTTTGCATCTTCTTTGCCTTGCCCGTTTTCTTCGGCTCAGATCTCGATATTCTCGCCTTTCAGTCCGCAAAATGCACCGTCAATCCCGGCTTCCTCATGGGCGATCAGCCATTTATTCTTTGCGGTGATCAGACGTTCTTCGCCGTCTTCTCCTGCCGGGAATGTCAGCTCGGTGTTCGTTCCCGCCGGAAGTACGACTACGCAGCGGAATCCGCTCTCGCCCTCCGCCGTACAAGGCGCATAGTGCAGCGTCGTCGCATATACTTCGATCACCGTTCCCGCCGGAACAAGGAACGCCTCCACAAGCGACGTGTCATATGTATAGTCCGCCTGAATATCCTGTTCCGCTCCCAGCAAAAGCACAAGATCGTTCACCGCAATATTGATCTCCGAAGAACGGTGATATTCCAGCGCATTCAGCTTCTTGTTGTCTCCGTTGCAATACCCGATCTGGATCGGCAGTCCTCCAAACGCGCGGTTCTTCATCTCCTCCGCATCCGGCAGTGCCTCCATCTCTTCAACGGACGGAACATAAACAACCTCTTTTGTGAGCGGTGTATGTTCCATTTCTTTTAAGATACCGGCTACATGATACCCGTTCAGAACTTTTCCGTATTTTTTGAATGATTCGTCATTCACATTTTGGATCTTCATCAAAGTCCTCCTTTCCGATTTCCCTGTATGCCAATATCATAGCAAGTTTTTTTGTGAAACTCGACCATTTATTTATCTAAAACATGGCACTTTTTTGTCCTTTTTATGTTATTATAAAACAAGAAATACAAAACCGGATAATATAAAGAGTAATCATTAAGAAACATCATTCAGGAGGTCACCATGCAGTACAGTCATGAACTGATCATGCCAAATAAAGATCTGCCGTTTAAAATGTTCCTTTTCGAGGGAAAGGACGGCAACTATTTTCGGGACAAGCACTGGCACCGTTCGATCGAGATCTTCGCAGTGCTTGACGGAGGACTCGTTTTTCATATCGGAGACCGTACTTATCCGCTCTCCCGCGGTGAATTTATTCTTGTCAATTCCAACGAGATCCACTCCGTCGATTCGCCAAAACCGAACCGCACCGTTGTACTTCAAATACCGCTGAAAACATTTGAAGAATATTTTACCGGCGATCAATTTATCTTATTTTCGCACGACCCGAAAATACAGGATGAACAGGTCATGGCGCTGATCCGCGAAATGTACGCCGCATACACCGGAAAAGACTGCGGCTACGAAATGAAAGTGAAGAGCCGGTATTATATGCTGCTCTATCTTCTTGTCACAAAATACCGGGAACTCGATGTCAGCCGTGACGCTGTAAAGCGCAGCAAAAAACTGACGAAATTGTCCGCGATCACGAACTACATCAAAGAAAATTATACCGAAGACCTCTCTCTTGAAACGCTCGCGGAAATCTTCGGCTATTCTCCCGCCTACCTTTCCCGGATGTTCCAGAAATACGCCGGGATCAACTACAAGTCCTATTTGCAGGGAATCCGTCTGGAATATGCCTACCGGGAACTGCTCGAAACCAACCACACGATCAGCGATACCGCTTTGAACAACGGCTTTCCGAACAGTAAAGCATTTTCCAAAGCATTTACAGAAAAATACGGACGGCTCCCAAGTGAATTCCGGCGGGAGCAGAAAAAACGATTCTGAAAATACAAAGCCCCTTGAGATGTAAAAAACATCATCTCAAAGGGCTTTCTTTTTCATTTTCCCGATTCCGTCTTCAATCTGCTCTTATTTCAGAACCTTTACCTTGTATTCCTCTTTTTTCCCGAAACGATGACCAGTGCCAGCATCGCGCCCGAAAGCACAAGGAAAAGAATGCAAACGATAACGTTGCTATGATCTCCTGTTTTTGGAGTACCCTGCTTTTCTGCCGTCCGGGATACATTGCCGCTGTTGTCTGACTTGGAGACATTGCTCGTTTCTCCCGGTTTTGCGGGACGATGAGCTCCTGCCGAAGACATATCCGTATCTGATTTTTCCGGTTCCTTTTCCGGAGTCTGCGGTTTTTCCGGTTTCTGCGGTTCTTCCGGTGTTTCACCCGGATTTTCTCCCGGCTTCTCGATCTTCGTATTCGTTACAACAAATCCGTTCGCCGCATCCCCGGTGATCGCCGTACTGTATTCCGGAACCGACACTTCCGACAGTGTATACTCGATTTCATGTCCGTCTTTCTCATCATATTTCGGCAGACTTTCAAAGATGCCTGTCCACTGATCCGCTTCTGTCAGTTCTTTTTTCCGGATCGCTTTCCCGTCTGCATTCAAGCTGATCTCCGCCTTATCCGCCGCCGGTCCGACCCATACTTTTGTCACCGGAATCGAAATTTTTTCGACATTTGTATTGATCACGGTAAATCCATCCGCCATATTTCCGTCGATCACGGATGTATCTCCTGCCATCGGCTCTTCTTCCACCGAATATAGGATCTCCTGACCGTCTGCGCCGTATTTTCTTAAATCAGTAAATGTATATTCCCAGCCGTTTTCCTCATTCAGAAGCTGGCGGGCAACCTCCTGTTCTTTATTCATCAATTTCACAACCGCACTGTCCGCTGCCGGTCCGATCCATTCTTTTCTTACAGATACGGACGTTCTGTATACATCATTTGATACCACAACTTTCTGGACCGGATTTTCCACAGTCTTTTCTTCCACTTTAAATTCGATCTTCTGATCTGACAGTGCATATCCGTCCGGCGCCTGTTTTTCGATCAGATAATATTCTTTTCCGACCAGAAGATCCGGAATTGTCGCCACACCATCATGATTCGTCGTGATATTGTCTTTAATCAAAAGATCCGTTCCTTTTTCATACAGTGCGAACACTGCATTGTAAAGCTTTTTGTCCGGAATGTTCAGATCGCTCTTCTCGATCACAACGTCTTTTTTTCGGATAAGTGACCATCACTTCCACACGAAGCGCTTCTATATAAGAATTTCCCTCATTCAACGTCAATGCAAAAGAATTGTACGCTTTCTCACCGTCTTGGATCCGCGCATTATTTTCGATCACATTATGAGTAACAATGGAGCATGTTTCTTTTGTAGCGATTTTTTCTCCTTTTTTGAGAACGGCTTTGATCATCGTTACCTTTGACATATCGTCCACAGCCGCTGACCAGTTTGCATGCGCATTCTCCGCTGTCGTCTCTTTTACTGCATCTGTGGAATAATAAATGTCAAACTTATCGCTTTCTTCCACGGATAAGAGCGGCGTTTTAAATTTAGAGCCTCTGCTCACATATGCGCCGTCATCATTCGGAACGATCGCTTTGTCCCCGTTAAACGGAAGAATATCAATGATCTCCAATGTGTGGATATCTCTGCTGCTGTTATTTTTCAGCAACAGCCGGTAATCTACCGGTGTTCCGATCATCGCTTTTTTTCCGATCGAAGACGCATATTTTGAATCCGGTTCCGATGAAAGCTTCACCTGTTTGATCGAAGATAACACCAACGGCGGATAGATCGTAAATGAAGTACTTTCAAACGAAGTAAATTTTTTCGGATCATCCGGTCGGTTCTTCGCGTCTTTCAAGATCTCCGCCCACACGCCGGACGGAGTGTCTGACTGGAGGACCCCGTACTGATCTCCGTTTTCGGCTACTCCGATTTTATTATTGTCAAAAGACATGCAGGAATAGATCCGGTACGTCTTTGTTTCCAATCTGCGCGTTGCCAGGAAGCTCAGTTCAAAAGAATTCTGCCGTTCTCCGTTGATCGCACCCGTGGATTCCGGTATCAGCAGTGTCTTCGGTTTTGCAACGACAAGATTGAATCCATCCTGGCAGCCCCGAATCACCTCGATACTGTCAAATACATTTTTATCTTCGATCGGTTCCAGACCGTCCGGCACCAGATAATAAATGTTCAGATTCTGAGGCGTCGTCGCATCCGCAAAATTGCCATACCGATACTGTGTATAAGATAATCTTGTCGTGATCGTATCGTCCACAAAGAACTGGGAACCATTTGTCACTTTTACCGGATTTGTCCGTTTCGCTTCCTCGTACTGCATCCGGAATTCATCCCTCGTGCTGTCTGAAAGGCTTTTTCTATGTTCACTCGGCTCCTCACCTTTTTTGACAACAAACTTCGCCGTTATTTCCGTTGTATCGTAATCTCCCTGATAAGAAATAACCGGACTCTCCCCTTTCCCAAGTTTCTCTGCCAAAACATCATAAGCTTCCTCTTTGATGTCAGCCGTCACATCGGACCAGATGGAAGAATAGAATTTTTGAATTTGCGGCTTTCCGACAAATTTAAGCGTTTCAGGATATTCAAACAAAATATAGGAATATCCCTCTCCTCCGGAAAATTCCTGCCATCCGTCCGCCGTATGTGAGTTCACATATTTGTCATAAGATACGATCGGAACATTGTCCGTAATCAACGTCTTTTCCCCGCCTGCAGTGACGCCATAGGCTTTCGTTCCCTGAAGCATCGCTTCCACTGTCGCCGTGTCCTCCGCACTCAGTCCCATGACCATAAGCCGAACCTCATTTGGAATCGTATACGGGCTCACCTGGATCTTAGAAGAACGAATGGAAAGTTCCTGTGTCTTTTCATCCCCTTTTTCATAAGAGATATAGAAATTTGAAACATTCTGATGCGTATAGCGGATGCGCTGTGTATGCAGCAGTTCCCGGTTATAGGAACAATACGTCAGATTCCTGTCAGAATAGTATCCACTCCCATAGCGCCAACTTCCACGGGGATCGAGCCCTCCGCTCACCGGCTGGTAATTCTCATCGATCGTTTTATTATATGCATAGGTATTCGTACTACTACTTCCTATGGAAGCACCGACTTCCCCGGGTGCCGGTGGCTCTTCTTTCAAAATATAATAATCCCGGTAACAATATGCCTTATACGGACCGAGATCCGTCTGCGGCACGCCCTCCACAACCGGCTGTGTCGTGAAATCCACCTGAAATCTTTTTACTTTTTTCTCACTGTCAAAAGCCGACATATCGATGCCGCCCAGATCGAGTGTGATCGACGGACTTGACCACCGATCCCGTGAAACGTCTTTATAATAACGTCCGGTTTCCGGCTCCAGCGTCCATCCGGTTCCCTCTTTCACCCTCGTCCCCTCCGGGATCGAAGCATAAATCCGCCTGTCGCGCGGATCATTTTCATTGCTGTTTGGAGAAGAATAGCTTACCGAAAAGGTTCGTTCCGTCCCCGCCTTGATCACATAATTTTTATCCACTTCTGTTTTTAACCGAGAAGCACTGTTTGTATTATTGCTCAAAGATTCAAGCCGTGCTTTTCCCTTTATGACCAGTTGACTCTCTGTCGTCAGTTTTTTCCCGTTTTTATCGAAAAATTGCTGTTTGACTATATTTTCACTCTGATTGACAGTCATGCGCGGAAGCAGATTGATCCTTACCGGCACGCCGCTGCTGTGCCCTCCGTACATCGTTTTGTACGTCGTAATGATCTCATAAGCATCGTCCGTCTCTTTGATCTCCAAATCCTTAAAGTTATCAAACTCCGTAGAAACGTCTCCCTCTTTCGGTTTTTGGAATTTATCTTTCGGAAGAGAGATCACCGTATACGCGCCCTCCTCCACTGTTGTCTGATTTCCCGAAACGAGGACATTATTGTAGATCGTGATGATCTCGCCTCCGTAAAATGCATCCTGATCCCCGACCAGATTGATATACGAATCGATCGCGTCTGTCACTCCGCCGTCCTCGCCGTCCAAAACTTCCACCGTCTCTCCGGTCAACGCCCCCGTTGTGTCTCCTGCCGGAGTTTCCTCCGGATTTCCTGCAGCAGCGTCTTCTTCCAAATCATCTAAATCTATCAACGGCTCCTCCTCAGCAGTCTCATCCTCCGAAGATCCGCCATTTTCATACTCTATAACCTCTCCCCCGTATCCGCGATCTGCAGTATCTGCGTTTTCCTCTGCCGGAGCGCTGACCGATGCCTCGCCGATCCCGGCTTCCACATTACTTTCTGCGGCATCGGCAGCCATATCGGAAGCCGCAGCCGCCGGAACAGCCGGATAAACCGCTAACAGAACCGCGATCGTAAAAGCCAGAAATCGCTTTGATCTTTTTAACACTTTCATTTGTTCCTACTCCTTTCCTTTTCTCTACATTTCCCCTTGTGCCTGACGCTTCCCTTTTTGTTTGAAATGCTTTAATAAAATATATCCCTTTATATCATAGCAAGTAGGAACGAATAATTCTTTGTATCATCCAATCTTCTTTTGGTCGAAAAATACATGCTCATTCTGTCAAAAAAATCGTAGGAAGCTGTACTCCCCCAACATGTATGGCAGGCTATACCGCTTCCTACGATTTTTCTGTAAAATGCAAACACCCCCGAAACGCTGTGCTTCCAACGTTCCGGGGGTGTCTAAGACGAGGCGCAGACCGGATTTGAACCGGTGAATCAGGGTGTTGCAGACCCACGCCTTACCACTTGGCTACTGCGCCTTATAACACTTATTCATAAGTGTCAGTGACTCCAACGGGAATCGAACCCGTGTTACCGCCGTGAAAGGGCGATGTCTTAACCGCTTGACCATGGAGCCATTATCGGTCAACCGCTAAGCAGTGACCGATAGTTATACTAACACATCTGCATGTAGATTGCAAGTGTTTTTTCATTTTTTTACAATGAATCTCTTTTCTGCTTCTAATCCACGGACACATTATCCTGATATTTCTTAAAAATGTGCCTCAGCATGATCACTGCGCAAATACTCAGTACCAGTTCCGCTCCTGCCTGTGCGTATGCCAGTCCGTAAAGCGGAAACAGATAATTCAGCAAAAACAGCAGCGGGATTTCCAATATGATTTTCCGCATGATCGCAAAGATCAACGCATATTTGCCAAATCCCAATGCCTGAAATACACCCACAGATAAGAAGTCCACACACAGGAATACAAATCCCAGACTGAACCCTCTCAAAAATGCCGCTCCATAGGAAACGATCGCCTCATTATCCATAAACGCACGGACGATCCCACCGGCGCCGATGTTGTAAAGAACGGTCACCGCCGCAAGGATCGGAAGCATGATCTTCATCGCAAACAAGATCGTGTCTTTCATTCTCCGCCGGTTTCCGGAAGAAAATGTATAGCTGACCAGCGGCATGATCCCCTGTGAAAATCCAAGCGTGATCTGCATCGGAACCATATAAATCTTATAAGAGATTCCCATCGCCGCCACCGCATCCGCACCGTAAACAGAAGTAAAATTGTTCAGGATCGTCATTCCGGTCACGTTCAGAAGATTCTGGATCGACGCTGGGATTCCGACACAGCATATCTCGGCTGCGATCGCTTTCTTAAAGCGGAACCGCTTCGGGTTCACACAGACAAATGTTTTCCCCCTTTTTACATACAGCAGAACGAAGAAATAAAGACACGCCGCACAATTTGAAATAAAAGTAGCGCATCCGGCTCCTGCCGCCCCCATATTCAATCCCCAAGGCAAAATAAAAATGGGATCCAGTATAATATTAAGGATACAGCCACTCATCGTTCCGATACTCGCATGAAGTGAAGCGCCCTCCGACCGGACCAGATATGCCATGACCACATTTACGATCGCCGGAGCTGCTCCTAATGATACTGTCCAGAACATATACCCCTGTGTGGCGGCTCTCGTCGTCTCATCCGCACCGATCAGCGTAAGAAGCGGACTGCCGAATACCGTGCAGAGAATCCCGAAGATAATACCGCTGACCAAAGCGCAGTAAAATCCAAATGCCGAGCTCTCCTCCACCGTATTGTAATCTTTTCGTCCCATCGCACGACTCATCATGCTGGATGTGCCGACGCCGAACAGATTATTGACCGCATTGAACGCCAGCAGCACCGGAGCTGCCAGCGCAACAGCCGCATTTTGTACCGGGTCGTTGAGCATTCCTACAAAATAAGTGTCCGCCATATTATAAAGTACCATGACAAGAGAACTAAACACCATCGGAATACTCAGTTGGGCAACCGCCTTTGGAATCGGCATACTTTCAAATAATTGGATCTTTTGATTTTGTTCCATAAAATAACTACTCCTTTTTCTTCCCTTTTCCCGCCGATACTATTCCTGACAGTTCATCTGCATGGACAATACTTTTCCGTCCGGGGCAAAATTGATCTGACAGCTGCGGAAGAAATGTTCTGCATCATGCCATGTATACATACTGACAGACTCATTTTCAAATACGTCCTCACATTCCCCGTATTTTTTCAGCACATCTTCTTTCAGACTTCCGATCTGTACGCCGCCCGGAAACTGTACCGTCAGCCCACCGGCTTCCAGCGCCTTTGTATCCACGGAAATGCTTCCGATCAGACATTGACTGACCGGCAGAGCTTCCGCCGACGGATTGACTAATGTAACTTTCAGTCGGTTTCCCGCCGTATCATTGTAATATCCCGTTACATATTCTCCGATCTCCACCGTCTGATCTTCCGCTGTCACAGACTGATCCATCTTAAGTCCCGCGGCTTCCAGATCTGCCGCCGCACACGGCAATGTTACCACCGCGTCATTGAGCTGAACCGTATAACTGTCCCAGCTTTCACCAAGTGCTTCGGACTTTGACGCCGCATCCATTTCACCGACGTCTTCCGCCGTAAACTGCTCGATCCCGGTCACGACCGGTCCGTTTTTTGCCTGTGTACGGACTTCCTCCGGAACCTGCACCTTTTCCGCCGTATTATATTCCAGGATCGTCAGATCCAGATAATAAGTATTGATCTCATTTTCCCCAAAACCAAGCGTCTCTGCAGCACTTTCTTTCAGATCCACAAAGATTCTGGCCGGGAGCAGTTCCTCCTGATAAACCAAAATCTCGCACGGGAACCGCATCTGCTCCAACACCCCCTCTGTCAGTCTTCCGCCTAACCCGAGTGAATTGAGCATCTTCGCATCCGCCACGCCCTCAAGAACGTCTCCTGTGACAGCTCCGGTCAGCTTATAGCAGGCTTTTCCGTTTACCTCCGCAGTTTCCTCTTCCAGCGTCAGCGATCCCGCTTCCTCGGCAAATTCTTCTGCGATCTCTTCCGCAATCTCCGGACTCAATTCGATCTCCGCATCCTCCGCCGGACTGCGCGACCATGTATTCTGCATATTGGTATAAGACACCGTCTCATCCTTTTCTTCGGTCTGGTAAATCTCCGTGTCCAGCGTATAGCCTCCGCCCTGTACGTTCACTTCGATCTGCCCTTTTGCATGGATCGCCTCCGACTTCCGATCCGTTTCCATATCCAGATCCATTTTTACACCGGATGCCGATCCCGCATTCCCGGTTTCCGCCTCCAAGATCAGATTACATTTCATCGACTTCACAGACTCGCTCTCTTTTTCCATCATCTGCAGAAGCGTCTCCGCTGTCTTTGGTTCCTGTTCTCCCGCGCATCCCGTAAATACTGCTGTCATCACAAACACGCCGATCCCCAGTACGATCCGACGACATTTTTTTATTTTCCGATCCAAAAAATCACTTCCCTCTTTTTTCAAACACTGTTGTTAGCGTCGATGTACAAGGGGAAACACGCCTGCTTGTACACCGACGCTACTTCTTTATTATAGACTGCCTTTACATCGTTGCACAAGAAAGAATTTTATCTGCTTCCTCCCTGCTCCGTCTTCCGGTAAGAAACCAGCAGATCCACCATCCGGTCATAACTCTTTACCCCGTCGCTCTGCCCGTTCACTTTCAGGTAAGTATCATTGATCTGATTGGCGACCTCCGACACTTTCCCCTCATACGAATCCCAGAACCGGCTGTTTGCTTCCAGATCCGGCTCCACGCTCTGATCCAGACCGGAACGTACTTCCTGCCAGACCTCATGATCCGCGCGATACAGCGCATTGGTGCTGTAAATCCATGCCATCAGATATCCGCTGTACTGAAAATCGATCCGCTCTGCATGCTCGCATGCCAGAAACGCGATAAAATTCGCTTCCTGTTCCTGCATAAATCCACGCAGATGCGACAGTTCGTGACATGCGGTGAACGGAATGTTATAAGGCTGCATATCTCCGTTATAATTTGCCTCGACCGTAAACGGCGCATAGATCCCCGTCAGACTCTGATAGGAAAGGATTTCCGAAACGATCAGCTTTTTCGGACGCGGATAAAATCCCTGTAAAGATTCATACTTTTCGGAAAGCGCCTCCATCGCCCGCACTGCATCCGTCTCCTCCGGCGCATCCAGTCTCATTTCTCCGTCTGCATCCCGACTTACAAGATCTGCCCGGCTGTTGACTTCTTCCGTCAGCCACTCACAGACTTCCTGCAATTCCACGACAGTATACTCCCCGACGCGAAAATGTTCTTTCTCCGAAAACGATTCTCTTTTATAGTTCACACCACAGTTTACGACATAGAGGAAAAACAGAACACACGCCAGAAAAAATACGCCCACAGCCCACGAGAATACCGCCGCTGCTCTGTCCTCTTTCTTTTGCAGAACTGCCCGCACCAATGTGACCGCCAGCATCAGGATCGTCACATACAGCCCGATCTCCACGACTGAAAACGGCACCGCCCCTGTCACATGACCAATAACCCGTACAAGCACAGGGTAGATCGTTTCCGCATATCCGTCTGCAAATCCCGGTATCTTCGCCGCACAAAAAAGCAGGATTCCGGAAACCAGAAGCAGCACACACGAAAGATACGGCAGAAAATAAGAAATCTTTTTCCGTCTTTGTCCCTGTTTTTCTTTCATCTCCCAGCCCCCTGTTCCGCCTGAAGATCGATCTGCCGCGTACAGATCCGATCCAGCAGTTCCCGGTCATGGCTGACTGCCAGTAACCCGATCCCACGCCGTCGGATCTCATCCATCAGAAAATGCCAGATCTCACTCTGTGTCACAAGATCCAGCATTGTCGTGATCTCGTCCGCAAGCAGAAAACGGGTGCGCTTCCCAAGCGCCCGCGCAATGCAGAAACGCTGCAGTTCTCCGCCGGAAAGTTCCTGCGGATACCGTCCCATCCATTCTTCTCGTATCCCCAATGCATCCAGCACACGAAGTTCCACCTCGTCGCCCTCCGCGATCATATTCCGCATCCGCATTTTCGGATCCACTGCCAGCTCCGGCTGCTGCCAGATCATCTGCACCGGACAATATCCGCGATACGAAGCAAGCGGCTTTCCATCCAGAAGAATCTCTCCGGCGGACGGTTTCAAATATCCCGCCAGCAAACGGCACAACGTAGTCTTTCCAAATCCACTCGGTGCTGCTGCGCCAACCAGTTCTCCGCTCTCAAGCGTCAAATCGAAACGGGATAAAATTTCCCTCGTCGTTCTGTTTCTTTTCGTTCGTTTGCTCTCATTTCCCGGAAATCCGATCTCATTCATCCCGGACATATCATACGAAAAACAAAGCGCTTTTGCTTCCAGTTTCATCTTCATCTCTCCTCATCATTTGCACCACGATCCAATACAGACCAGTGAGACGGCATCGCCCTCCAAAGTGCCTTTGTGTAAGGATGACGCAGTGTTTCTTCCGCCTGAAAATCCGCGGGAAACGCCTCTTCCGCCACACGCCCCTCATGCATCACCAAAATACGGTCTGCCGTCTCGACCGCCAGTTCCAGATCATGGGTGATCACAAGCACGCTGCTCCCCATCTCCGCCAGTTCCCGAAAATGTCCCATGACCATCTTGGCTGTCTTCTTTTCCAGTCCCGGTGTCGGCTCGTCCGCGATCACCAGCCTCGGTTCTTCGATCGTCGCCGCCGCGATCAACACCCTCCTGCTCATTCCTCCGGACAGCTCAAACGGATACAGCGCCACCGCATCCTCCTTTAAATGATAACGTTGAAAAATTTCTTTCATCTTTGCTTTTTTCTGTGGATCCCGGCTTCCCTTTAATATCTGTGCGCCCGATTTCATCAGCGGATCCAAATAAGACGCCCCCTGCGGAACCAGCAAAATTTCGCTTCCGCGCAGTTGTTCGATCTGTTCTTTCTCCAGCAGTCTTCCACGATAAAAAATCTCCCCATCCATCGAAGCATTATAAGGAAGAAGCCCCATCACGGCATGTGCCAGCAGACTTTTTCCCGACCCGCTCGCACCGACAAGGGCGGTCACTTCTCCGGCATATGTGGAAAAAGACAGCCCACATACATTTTCGATCGTCCACCGCTGCAGCCCGCGGGTATACTGCGTAAAAGAAATATGTAGTTCTTTCAACTCCAAGATTTTCTCACTCTGCATCTTTTTCCTCCCCTTAATCATGCACGTCCTTAATCATGCACGCTGCCCGGATCCGTCAGTTTCCGCAGATTCTGTCCGGCTGCATAAAACAGTCCGGTCACGATCGTCAAAAATACCCCCGGGAACACCGCAAGCCACCACTGCCCTCCGAGCAGATACCGCATGGATTCCGCCAGAATATTTCCAACCGCCGGCTGGTTCGACGGCAATCCAAATCCAAGGAATGTCACACTGGATTCATGCAGCACCGCGTGCGGAAACAGAAGAACCGTCCCGACAAGAAACTGCGGCAGCACATGTGGGATCACATGACGCCGGATCAGATGCCATTTACTTTTCCCCAATTTCTCGGCAACCTGAATGTATGGACTTTCCCGCAATTGGATCACCTCCGCCCGGATAACACGGGTCAGCGCCGGCCAGTGTGTCAGAGCGATCCCCACAGCCACCCCGAAAAATCCTCTTCCCAATGCCACGGTGACCAAGATCAAAAGCAGGATATGCGGGATCCCCAGCACAAGATCGATCAAAAAGGATATTACAGCATCCACTTTCTTTCCAAGGACTGCAGCCGCGATCCCCAATATCAGTGCGATCCCGGCGCTCACAGCCGCAGAAACGATCCCAAGCCCGATACTGAGCGCAAGTCCCCGTAGCGTCCTTGCAAACATATCTCTCCCCATCCAGTCTGTGCCAAATGGATATGCAAGACACGGCGCGATATTTTTCGCGGTAAAATCAGTCGCCACCGCCGCATCCGCAAAGCAAATCCCTCCGATTCCGACCGCAAGCAAAAAGAACATCGCGCCAACCAGCCCGATCAGACTTCGTTCTCTCATCGTCATCTCTGTGCGCCTCCTTTCCGGATACGCGGATCAACCAGCCCATACAAGATATCCGCGGTCAGATTTCCTGCCGCCGCCAGCGCCGCGCAGATCAGCGTCACAGCCATCAAAAGCGGCATATCGCTTCCAAGTCCTGCCTGCACTGCCGCCTGTCCCAATCCCGGATAAGAAAAAACCTGTTCCACCAGCACCGAACCGCCGATCAGCTCCCCGATGGAAGCCGCCTGTAATGTGATCGCCGGGAGCAGGATATTGCGCAGTCCGTGCCGCCAAAACAAACGAAGCCCACGCTCCCCTCCCGCACGGGCAAACAGCATATAATCGCTGTCCATTACCTCGATCATTTTTTCTCTCGTGTGCAGCGTAATATTCGCGGTTCCGGTCAGACTCAACGTCAGCGCCGGAAGCACAAAATGTGAGATCCGCTCCGCCAGAGACGCTTCGGACGCCGCGACACCGATCGGTACGCTCATCCCGATCGGGAACCATCCAAGCCAGACTCCGAAGACGATCAAAAGCAGCATGGCGACCCAGAATGCCGGAGTGTCCGAAATCAACAGGCTGTACCCGCGGATCAGCCGGTCGCACCACTTCCCACGCCGCATCCCTGCCACCGCGCCGAGCATTACGCCGAGAATTCCCGACAATACCCACGCAAAAAGCAGCAGCGGCAGCGAGTTTGCCAGCCGTACCGCGATCACCTGACTGACCGGCTGCCGATATAAAAGAGACGTTCCCATATCCCCTTTCAGAAAATCTGTGATCCATGCAAGGTACTGCTGAACCGGAGAGGTATTCGTCCCCCAGTATGTTTCCAGTTTTTCAATCTGCTCGGCGCTCATACTGCCAAGCGCAGTCTGCCCCACATTTGCCTGAAGAGGATCCACCGGCGAACATTTCATCAATGCAAATGCGGCGATACTCGTACAAAAAAGAAGCAGCAAAAACCGTATGCACTTTTTCCCGATACGAATCCATGTATCTCTCACAGCGATCCTCCTTCATTTCTTCTATTTCTTATGTGTTTTCCACATTCACTGCTTTTTTTAGATCAGTTTTCCACATTCCATGACCACTGATCCACATTATTCACGATCGACCACCCATGTCCGTGTGGGTGGATCTTCTGCTCCGCAACCTGCAGTCCGTCCCGCACAAAATACAGATGATCGATGTTGCAAAGCCAGATCCACGGAATATCTCCCTCCTGCGTAATTCCGGTCGTACCATCCCACTGTGCTTTTTTCCATAATTCATAAGATTCCGTCTCCGAAGATGCGGCAAGCGCCTGATCCATATACGAATCTACCGATGCATTTGCATAAGGAGAGTACTGTGCCGTCTTTGCATCTCCCATCGTATGGTAAATGTTGTAAAGTTCCATCGGCGTATGCGCTCCCCAGCCCCATATCATCGGATCCGACTGCGCCCGGTCATACGCGGTATCCCAGCCGACTCCCTCAACCGTCACTTCGATGCCGAGTTTGGCAAGCTGATTCGCTGTGTCCTCCGCAAGCGCCTGCCTGACAGAATCTCCGTTATTAAACAATAATGTGAACGCTGCTTTCTCTCCGTCTTTCCTCCGGATCCCGTCTTCAGCCATTTTCCATCCGGCTTCGTCCAGAAGCTGTTCCGCCTGTTCCGGATCATAGGAAACGGCGCTCTTTTCATTATACCACGGCATCTGATCGCAGACACTGTACGCCTCCGTTCCGTATCCATTCAGTACATGCTCGATCATTTCCTCCCGGTCGATTCCGATGTTGATCGCGCGGCGCACGTTTACATCCGCGGTAAATGCATTTCCATACACAACGCCGTCACGCGTCTCTTCCTCACTGCACGGCAGATTAAATCCGCGGTTATCCACCGTATGAACTGCCATCAGATGATATCCCTCGATTTCCTGATCGCTGTACGAAGCTGCCGTGTGCGCTACATCTGCCTGACCTGCCAGCACTGCCGCAAGCGCCGCATCCTCCTCCATGAACAATACCGTCACGGTTTTTATTTTCGGAGCCTCCCCGTAATAGTCCGGATTTGCCTCAAAAATCATCTGCTGTCCGCGATCCCATTGTTTCAGCTGATATCTTCCCGAGCCGATCGGATTCTGCCCGTAATTTTCGTCGTATGCATGCTTGGGCATGATCCCCACGACCGCCATCGTATACGACCAGATCGAGTATGGTTTTGTCATGGAAAATTCCACCGTTGTCTCGTCCAGCGCTCTCGCTTCTTTCAGCATCGTAAAGTCTGCCACAGTGCTTTCATCCCGGCAATGATTGTATGTAAACGCCACATCTTCCGCGGTCAGTTTTTCCCCATCTGTAAATGTCACGTCATCCCGGATCGTCACCGTCCATGTCAGACCGTCCTCGCTGACTTTATAATCGACAGCAAGATCTTTTCCGATCTGCAAGTCTTTTGTTGTAGTCGTCAATGTGCTCTGGATCAGCGGTTCGTGGGTATGTTCCCCGGCACCCCAGCCATATGCCGGATCGAATCCCGCCTCCGGCTCCGATGTCTTCGGCATCGTCACGACCACTGAATCTTTGCTTTCCCCTGTCAAATGTTCCTGTCCTGTCTTCTCCGATACTGCGTCCTTTTTTCCGCAGCCTGCCGCCAGACTTCCGGTCATCCCGATCAAACAGACCGCCGCCAAACCTGCCAGCACAGCCCTCTTCTTTCTCATCTTCATTTTCTCTCCTGTAAGTTCAAACTATCTCAGAATACAATAAAACCCGGTACAAACTGTACCGGGCAAAGTGGAGAATACGAGATTCGAACTCGTGACCTCCTGCTTGCAAGGCAGGCGCTCTCCCAACTGAGCTAATCCCCCATATCCATTCTATATTGCTTCATCGAACTTTTATAAAATAGCATATTCCAAACGTCCTGTCAACTGTTTTGAAGTGATTTCGTTGTTTTTTCCGGACAAACCTTGATTTTCCCCTTTTCTCATGCTATACTACAACACGTTGCAAAGCCCACAAAAACAAGGTCTTATAAGGGTTTCGCCGATTTCCGGCGCAAGCCAAATACCTACGGTATTTGACTCTCGCGACATTCGCCAAATGGATGTGCAAGCACCTCCACATGGCTCATTGTTTCACGGAAATGAATCGAGTGTTCGTGACCTTCCACTCGTAAAACAAAACTAAAGGAGCTTAAAAATGAAAGAAAAGAAAACCATCTCTGTGCTCTTCATGGCACAGGCAGCGATGATCGCTGCAATCTACGTCGTAGTAACTCTTGTGTTCGCGCCATTCAGTTATGGTGAAGTGCAGGTTCGCCTGTCCGAAGCACTGACGATCCTCCCGGTGTTCACTCCGGCTGCAATTCCAGGACTTTTTATCGGCTGTCTCATCAGCAATATCTTAGGCGGATGCATCATCCCGGATATTATTTTCGGTAGTCTTGCCACTTTGCTTGGAGCGATCTTCACTTACATGCTTCGCAGTCAGAACAAATTCCTTGCACCGCTGCCGCCGATCCTGTCCAATATACTGATCGTACCGTTTGTACTTCGTTATGGATACCAAGTGCCGCTGCCGATCCCATTTATGATGCTGACCGTCGGAATCGGCGAAGTCATCTCCTGCGGTGTACTCGGCATGATCGTCTATGCCGCATTGAACCGTTATAAACATACCATTTTCAGAACGGCTTCGCTTTCATAGATTGAAGCAGATAAATCACCGGAAGTGCCAAAAAGCACATTCCGGGATTGTAAGCAGTCGCCAAGGTCTTGGGCAAGCCCGGACTTTGGCTCGTCGCCTCTACAAGAAAAGACGTCGAAACAATCTTTCCCCGGAACTCCAAGGGACACGATTGTCTCGACGTCTTTCTTTTATTTCATTTGTTTTATAAATTTTGTACCCGCAGGGCACGGATCGCGTTCAGGATCGCAAGGATCATCACTCCGACGTCCGCAAAGATCGCCGCCCACATATTTGCGATTCCCAATGCCCCCAACCCAAGGCAGGCAAATTTGACAACAAGCGCAAATACAATATTCTGATAGACGATCCGCAGACATTTTCTCGAAATCCCGATCGCTTTCGCTATCTTTTGCGGATCATCATCCATCAGCACAACATCCGCAGCTTCGATCGCCGCATCCGATCCCATCGCTCCCATTGCGATTCCGATATCCGCCCGTGTCAACACCGGAGCGTCGTTGATCCCGTCGCCGACAAATGCCAGTTTCTCCTTCTCCGATTTTTTCGCAAGCAGCTCCTCTACCTTTTCGACTTTATCTGCCGGAAGCAATTCACTGTATACTTCATCAATTCCAAGTGTTTCTGCCACCTGTTCCGCTACACGCCCGGCGTCTCCGGTCAGCATGACCGTCTTTTTCACTCCGGCTTTTTTCAGTTCCGCAACGGCTTCTTTTGCATGTGGCTTCACAAGGTCGGAAATCACGATATGCCCTGCATACTCGCCGTCGACCGCCATATGGATGATCGTCCCGACTTTATGGCAGTCACGATATTTTACATGCAGCCGCTTCATCAGCTTGTCGTTTCCGGCTGCAACTTGATGCCCGTCGACATTTGCAAGAATACCATGACCGCCGATTTCCCGGATCTCCGTCACGCGGTTCCGGTCGATTTCTTTTCCGTATGCTTTCCGGATACTTTTACTGATCGGATGGGACGACGCACATTCTGCAAGCGCCGCATACCCCAACAGCTTTTTCTCGTCCATTTCATTATGATGGATCGCGCTCACCTCAAACACACCCTGTGTCAAAGTTCCTGTTTTATCAAACACAACGTATTTTGCCTGCGACAATGTTTCCATATAATTAGAACCTTTGATTAAGATTCCTGCTTTGCCGGCGCCGCCGATTCCGGCAAAAAAGCTGAGCGGAATACTGATCACGAGCGCGCACGGACAACTGATCACCAGAAATGTCAATGCACGGTAAATCCATACGCTCCACTGTGCAGTCTGCCCCAAAAACAACATCTGGACAAGCGGCGGAAGAATTGCCAGCGCAAGCGCTCCATAACAGACTGCCGGCGTATATACTTTCGCAAATTTCGAGATAAAATTCTCCGATTTCGATTTACGGGAACTGGAATTTTCCACAAGTTCCAGTATCTTAGATACCGTAGACTCACCGAATGCTTTTGTTGTCCGCACTTTCAGCACACCTGTCATGTTGATACAGCCGCTGATGATCTCGTCCCCCGGCTTCACGTCTCTCGGAAGACTCTCTCCCGTCAATGCGCTCGTATTCAGGCTCGCCGTTCCCTCGGTCACGATACCGTCCAGCGGAACTTTTTCTCCCGGCTGCACAACGATGATGCTTCCGATCTCCACCTCATCCGGATCCGCCTGTTCCAACTTGCCGTCTCTTTCCACATTGGCATAATCCGAACGGATATCCATCAGCGCGCTGATATTTTTCCGGCTTTTTCCAACCGCATAACTCTGGAAAAGTTCCCCGATCTGGTAAAACAGCATCACGGCGATCGCTTCATTATAGTCGCCGCTTCCGGAATAAATCGCCAGAGCAAATGCGCCGACGGTCGCAACTGCCATCAGAAAGTTTTCATCAAACATCCGGCGGTTTAAAATTCCTTTTCCCGCTTTCCGCAAAATGTCATAACCGATCACAAGATATGCCGCCAGATAAAGAGTCAACTGCAAGACTCCCTCTATTGGGAGCAGATTTAGCACAAGTACCATCGCCGCAGTGATCAGAATCCTGTAAAGCATCTTTTTCTGCTTCTTATTCATAGCCGTTCTCTCCTTTTCATTTTCTCCACTTTATGATCTCACTCATTTTATCATATGTTCAATCATTCATATGTTATCTTTAAATTTACACCCCTTTTGCTCTCGCAGCCGGGGTGCTCTTTTCCATTTCCTATAATTCGATCTCGCAGTCTGGTTCTACCTTTTTACAGGCTTTCAATACGTCTTTCATAACCGCTTTTGCATCCTGACCGTCTTCAAATTCAACGATCATCTTCTGTGTCATAAAATTCACGGTTGCATCCGCAACTCCTGCCGTTTTCTTTGTGGCTTCCTCCATCAGGTTCGCACAGTTTGCACAGTCCACTTCAATTTTGTAAGTTTTTTTCATGATGATTACCTCTCCTTTTATCATTTTATCAATTAATCATTTGTTTAATTTTTGTAAGCTTAATATAGTCCTTTTTTTCAAAAATGTCAACCGCTATTTTCAAAATTTTAGTATCGGTATATTAAAAAGCAGACCTCGCAAACGGCAATTTTAATTCCGAAAACTCACTGCCCTGCAAAATCTGCTTTTCCTGTTTCTTCTTTTTGTACTCTTTTTTATTTCATATATGCGACAAATGTATTTCCGCTTCCCGCAGTCATCGCTTCCATCTCTTCTATTGTCACCGTATATTCTGCCGCGCTTTCCGGATCCACATAAGTCACCGTGTCCGTACTGTATCCGGTTAAGAGGATCGTATGGCTCGCATCCGTCATCGCCAGCACCGGCGTTCCTCTGTTGATAATGTAGAGCACCTGACTCAGTGTACATCCGCTCAGATCAATTTTCTTTGAGCCGTACTGTTTTGCAAATTCCGCACACGCATCGAATGACGTCTGTCCCTCCGCAAGTCCGAACGGCTGGATCTCATTATAATAGACAAGATCCCGATTTCCTTTTTCCCAGATATAAGCCTGTTCCGAAGAGATCACCACTCCGGATACCTGCTCCGCTTTCTGGATCGCATACGCCGCCTTGTCATAGATTGCTACAAGCTCGCCCATTCCATACACATAATACTGATCGGACGGTATCTTATCATCCAGAGCGATCGTCACCGCCTGATCGATCATGACCTGTTTCGGACGTAAAATATGCGGAGACAATTCTTTGATCTCTTTCACAAATGTCAGACGCATCTGTCTTTGCTTTCGCTCCGTATCATACGATTCCAGCGTCACCGCGCTTTCTTTGCGCTCTTCATTGCTCGTGATATAGTCCTGACTTGTTCCGGTATAGATTTCACCCTCTTTTGTCACCCGGTTCAATGTCACCATATTTTCTTCCACGATAATATCGGAAATGTAAATGCCCTCCTGTGCGTAATTCATCTCCGCCTTATTATCGGCGCCGCGGATCTCCAGTTCATACATCGGGATCACTTCTTCGCCGGCAGTCGTTTTTCCAAGATCACTCTCCCGCACATATCCGCAGATGAAATCATTTTTGATAAATCCAAGCGGACGGATCGCCTCCCCTTTCCGTGCTTCCACCTGATAAGAGGAACCGTCTGCAAGATCCATCACCTGAACCGTCTTCGCAGTGTTCAATTCACCGTCTGTCTGATACGCCAGCAGATGACCATCCGAAGATGCCACATACTGTCCCTCTTCCAGATCGGTCGCAAGCTCTTTCTGCGAATTTTTCGTCACATCCACCTGATAGAGCACACCTCCGGCAAGCACATAGAGAAGCTGTTCCTGATGATTATAATAGACCATCTTGCCCAGTTCCTCTTCCGCGATCGCAAATGACTTCGTGCTCGGGATAAATGCGATCTCATTGACGGCATTTTCCTGAATATCAAAGTAATAGACATCCACGCCGACTTCTCCCTCATGCTCTCCGCGGTTCATATAGCCATACACGGCAAATACGGTACTTCCGTCCTCTTCCATGCTGATGATCCGAACCTCATGCTCGTCGTTGCGGCTCCGCACATCATGTCCCTCCATATTGGCAAAGCTAAATACAAGAGACAATTCATCCGTCTTCTGATTGTACGTCCACAAATCCCGTTCCTGTACAAAGGAAACGACCGTTCCTTTTTTATTGACCGCAAAATCCAGATCCGGCTCTGCCATTCCAAGCAGGATCCCCGTCTCATCCAGTACATGTTTGTTGCCGTTAAATACTTGATTCATACTGCGGTTATAGTCCAGAAGATACATCTCCCCGCCGCTGTACCGCACGCGGAAAAATTCTTTCACGTTAAATGTCTCGACTTCCCCCGCATCCCCTTTGCAAGTCACCTGATAATCCGCAAGCAGAGACGTATAAACACTGTTGCTCTCTTTGATGCTCCATTCCACTTCCGTTGAGATCTGCGGATCCAGTTCTCCCCATTTGATCTGCGAAAGATCCGAATGGATATTGACGGTCTGCAGCGTCGTGTTGTCGCTTTCTTCTCCCGGCTCCAGATATCCGCCCGGATTCAGACCATTCTCCGCTCCGAATGTCGCGTCGTGGAACTGCACGGCAAAATCCAGACATTCCGCAATGGACAGCCCGGACTGCCACTCGATCCTCGTATAATAAAAGATCTGCTCATTTTCGGCAGTTTCCAGGATCACTTTCAGAACTGCCTCCTGCACGCCCTCCGACAAGCCCCGGTTCACATCCAGCGTCACGCTGCTTCCGGTCAGATCCCGCACCGTATCTTGCAGATAGGTCGTCTCACCGTCCAGTGAGTACACCTCATACTGCACATTTTCAATCTCGTTTCCTTTCTTCTCCAGACCCAGCGTCAGGATCCCATTGTCCGGAACCGGCGTGATCGTATCGCGCATCGCGGTAATATCCATCTCATTCACATATCCGGCAAGGATGTTGACCGTATGATCTTCCACGGAAAATGAAACTCTCGGCAGTGTAGGATCCCCCAGACTGATCGTCTGATCCGCGGTCCCGCGGTTCGTCAAAAGACTGCTTACAACGAGCGCAAGAAGAAAAACGCCGCTTAAGATTCCGATCCGCGCCCGGATCCCGCCTTTCGTCTCCCACTTATTTTTTTCATTTTTCTTATTCTTCATACGCACCTCCTGCTTTCAGCAGTGCGCCCAGTGTCGGTTCCACATGAAGAAATGCTTCGCAGTCACGGATCTGCCGCGCACACTTCTCTGTTTCCGCGCGCTTCGCCGGCTCTTTCTCTCCGTTTTTCTCCCTGATCGGTTTTACCGCGCGGATCAAAATATTTTTCGGCGTGTGCTCCATATCGATAAACTCCAAAATCTGCGTCTCATAGCCGACGCTTTCCAGATACTGCGCGCGAAGCCCGTCTGTCACAAGCGCTGCGAACCGCTCCTTTAAAAGTCCATATTTCATGACAGGAGCAAGAATATCGTTTCGCATCTGTCCGTTCAGCTCATGCTGGCAGCACGGCACCGACAAAATGACTTTCGCATTCCAGCCAACCGCTTTTGCAAGCGCATGATCCGTCGCCGTATCGCAGGCATGAAGCGTCACGACCATATCGACCTCGTCGACTCCATCGTAATCCGCAATATCCCCCTCCAAAAAAGTCAGTTTTTCATATCCGTATTTTACTGCCAGTTCACTACAATGGCGGATCACCTCTTTTTTCAGATCCAGCCCGATGATCCGAACGTCGTAATTCTGAAGTTCATGCAGATAATAATACATTGCAAATGTCAGATAAGACTTCCCGCATCCGAAATCCAGGATCGTCACTTCCCGTTTCTGATCCAGTCTCGGAAGAATATCCTCGATAAATTCCAAAAAACGGTTGATCTGCCGGAACTTATCAAACTTTGTGCGCACGATTTTCCCATCCTGCGTCATCACGCCGAGATCCTGAAGAAACGGAACCGGGATCCCCTCTTTCAGAATGTATTTCTTACTCCGGTTATGGGAAAGATCCGCCTGCTTTTTCCCGCCTTTTGCCTGATGTTTCTGGATCGTCACTTTCCCCTTTTTACTCACGAGAACCGTATATTCCATGTTCCCCGAATCAAGCTGCATCTGCCGGAACTCTTCCATATAGGACAGAATCCGCTCCGCCGCCTGCTCCGTCTCCAGATTCTCGTGAAACGCCTGTGTTTTCGTAAAGGATTCCAACTGGTAAATCCGCTTTCCGCGCATCTCCACCGGGCGTACTTTGATCTTCAGAACGCCGTCTTTTTTACGCGGATTGCTCAAGATCGCCTGTACAAATTCTATATTCAATACGTCATTTAATAATTTCTGAATTGCTTCCATAATTTCCTCATCTATTCTGTCAAATCAATCAAACTTATTTTCACCCTCCTATTGTAAAGCAAAACCCGGGAACACGCAAGCATCCGCCGCGCATTCCCGGGTTCTTCCCAACTAACCTTGCTTTATACATATTTTCTTACACGCAGTTCTACACCGACCGACTCCGCCAGTTTCCGGCTCGCCTCGATCTCCTCCGGCGTAAGTACGTCCACAACCGTCATCTTTACCTTTGGTATCTGTTTTCCGCATTCCTGTGCAAATACAAGCATTCCCTCAAACGCATTTTCAAACTGCGGGCGCGTGATCTCCATGTAGCTCTCTTTGGTCGGTGCGTTCAGACTGATCGATACGACGTCCGCAACCTCTGCCAACTCCGGAACAATATCCCGTTGATGATAGAGATTTCCCAGTCCGTTCGTATTGACGCGGATTTTCAGACCGTAAGTTTCTTTTGCATACTTCGCAGATGCAGTCAGCACATCCAGTGCACAGGTCGGTTCCCCATAACCGCAGTATACAAGTTCGGATTTCCCCGTAAAGTCGTATGCATCGATCGCCGCTTTTACCTCTTCAAGTGTCGGGTCTGCTTTGTGCCAAAGCGTCTGTGCATCGCCGACTGTGTCATGGTGCGTCCGAATACAGAATTTACAATTACAGTCACATTTGTTCGTCAGATTTACATAAACCTGATCTTGATAAGTATACAATATCTCTGCCATTTTTATGCGCCTCGCTTCCCGAAATTTTTCCAGTCTGCACCGGGGATCAACATTCCCAGATATTTTTCGTAGTTCGCCCCCTCATTGCGCGGGATCTTCTCTTCCGCCGCGTCCGCCATCGCCGCCCCGATCAATGTGCCCGCCAGTTCCACCGTCTCAAACAGATCCTCGCCGCGCGCCATTCCTCCTGCCAAGATCGCCGCAAACAGATCTCCGGTTCCCGAAAAACTGCCGCCGATATATGGAAATGCAAGAAGTTTCGTCTGCCGCTTCGTCACGACCAGGTTTCCGATCTTCATTGCCCCTGTTTTCTCATCTTTGAAGCGGATCCCGGTCACGACAACCGCCTTTTTCACATGGCTGTTCGATCCTTTCCGCAGAAAATTCTGCCCCATCTGCTCTGCGATCGTCACAAGATGTTTTTCGTCCGTCATCTGCTCCAGCATCCGGTAATCCGTCCCGGTCAGAAGACACAGTTCCGTCAGATTCGGCGTGATCAGATCCGCCTCCCCCGCAAGCTCTTTCATACCCGCAAGCAATTCGGGGGTGAAGATTGAAAATATTTTCCCCTCATCTCCCATGATCGGATCCACGAGCAAAAATGCCCCTTTCTTATAAAACGTATCCAGAAACCGAAGCATCTGCCCGATCTGTGCTTCGTTCCCCGCAAACCCGGTATAAATCCCGTCAAAGTGAACGTCCATCTTCTCCCATTCTGCGCGGATCTTTGCCATTTTCTCTGTATAGTCATCGTAAAAATAGCTCGGAAATCCGGTCTGCGCACTCAAAACCGCTGTCGGAAGCGGACACGGCTGCACACCCATTGCCGCGATCACCGGGATTGCCGCAGTCAGGGAACATTTTCCGAATCCGGACAGATCATTGACGACTGCTATTTTCTTTATCATAAACTTCCTCTTTTCTACCAAACACAATGTTCCTATCCGTAAATCACCGGAAGTGCCAAAAGGCACATTCCGGGATTGTAAGCGGTCGCCAAGGTCCCGGGCAAGCCCGGACTTTGGCTCGTCGCCTATACAAATAAATCGGGCGTCGGCACATACCGACGCCATGCTTTTACAATATCACAAGTCTGGTTCTGTCAAAATATCCACTATCTTTCAATTCATCCAGTCCAGTTCATTGCCGCAAACTATTTTCACGATACAAGAAAATGTTTCTGCCGTAATGCCTCCTCGATCAGATCCAGCGTTTCCTCCGAATCTGCCACCACTTTATGATAATGGTAATTGGAAGTGATATTTTTCAGCGGACTGGATTTTCCGCTCCGGATATCCTCCATAAATGCTTCTACTTTTCTGCGGGAGTTGATCCGAAGTTCCGCTTCCATATGCCCATATACCCGGTGATTCACCATAACATTGACGACCGTACCGCCCAGATCGATGATCGAATACAGCTCTTCCTCCAACTGTTCATCCGTATGATTAACTTTAAAGACCCGCTCTCTCTCAAGCGGTTCCTGTATGATATATCCACGGTTCGTAGAAATAATATCATATCCGGACGCCCGGATCAGAGCTATATCCTGTACGATCACCTGACGGCTCACATCACACTGTTTTGCGAGCGCAGTTCCGGAAAGCGGCTTTTCACTGTTCTGGATCAGTTCTACGATCTTTGTTCTTCGCTCCGTCCCTGTCATGTCTTCTTTAAGCCTCCGTCGGATGCAGATTTTTCAGGGAAATATCAAGGATCGGTGCGGAATGTGTCAGCGCGCCGCTGGAAATGTAATCCACGCCGAGACTTGTCAGTCTTCCGATATTTTCCTTTGTCACGTTTCCGGAACATTCTGTCTCCGCCCGTCCGTCAATGATGCGGATCGCTTCCTGCATCTCTTCCGTGGACATATTGTCGAGCATGATAATGTCCGCTCCGGCTTCCACCGCTTCTCTTACCATATCGAGATTCTCCACTTCCACCTCGATCTTCCGTACAAACGGCGCGTACTCTTTTGCCATCTGCACTGCCTTTACCACGCTTCCTGCCGCTCCGATATGGTTATCTTTCAGAAGCACGCCATCGGAAAGATTGTATCGGTGATTGTAACCGCCGCCGACACGCACCGCGTATTTTTCAAAAATACGCATATTCGGCGTTGTCTTTCTCGTGTCCAGCAATTTTGTCTTGGATCCCTCCAATAATTTTGCTACATTACTTGTATAAGTCGCAATTCCGCTCATCCGCTGCAGATAATTCAGCGCGACACGTTCGCCGGACAAAAGCACACGGATATCGCCGTAAACTTTTCCCATCAGATCTCCGTTCTTCACATAATCTCCGTCTTTGCAGAAAAATTCCACCTTTGTCTCTGCATCCAGAAGTTCAAATACCCGTTTGAAAATGTCCAGTCCCGCGATCACACCGTCCTGCTTGCAGATCAGATCCACCTCGCCTGCCACTGCTTCTTGCATCACGGAATTGGTCGTCACGTCTTCACTGGAAATATCCTCTCTCAATGCTTCTAAAATCAAATGGTCTACCTGTAATGTTGTTGTAATCTTATTCATCTTTTCCACCTCGTTTTTCTATTTCATCTGCGGCACGTTTTGCAAAGACAAGACTCTCCAGCAGAGAGTTGCTTGCCAGACGATTTGCTCCGTGCACGCCGTTGCAGCTTGTCTCCCCGACCGCATACAAATGCGGCATCGAAGTCCTGCTGTTGGAATCTACCCAGATCCCGCCCATAAAATAATGCTGTGCCGGCACAACCGGAATGCACTCTTTTGTCACATCATATCCCTCTTCCAGACAGTGCCGGTAAATATTCGGGAAATGTCTCAGTATCGTCTCGTTTTCAATATGTTCCATCGAAAGCCATACAAAATCAGTCCCGTCTTTTTCCATCTGTTCATGGATCGCCTTTGTCACGACGTCCCGCGGCAAAAGCTCATCCACAAACCGTTCCATATTTTTATTATAGAGCACCGCGCCCTCTCCCCGAACTGATTCGGAGATCAGAAAACGCCGTCCCGGCTTCGTCGAATACAGTGTCGTCGGATGGATCTGCACATAATCCAAATGCTCCAGACGGATTCCATATTTCTTCGCCAGCTCAATGGCATCTCCCGTCAAATGCGGAAAATTCGTCGAATGCCGGTACAGCCCGCCGATCCCTCCGCTTGCAAGGATCGTGTTCTCTCCATAGATTTCCAGTTCTTCCGTTTCTCCCGAACCGTCTTCATTCCGACGCACTGCCTTGATTCCTTTGCAGATCCCATCGTCGATCAGAAGATCCGTCATCGTCGTATATTCGTATAACGTCACATTTTTTAACGCTTTTACCTGTTCCAGAAGTTTGCTCGTGATCTCTTTTCCGGTCACATCTTCGTGGAACAAAATCCGCGGTCTCGAATGCGCGCCCTCCCGTGTAAATGCAAATTCTCCGTCTTTCTTCTCAAAATCCACGCCGTATCCGACCAACTGCCGGATGATTTCCTGAGAGCTGCGGATCATAATGTCCACCGACTCTTTTCGGTTTTCATAATGTCCCGCGCGCATCGTGTCTTCAAAATAACTGTCGTAATCATCCTCATCTCTGAGCATGCAGATCCCCCCCTGTGCCAGGAACGAATCGCTGCTCTCAAGATCGGATTTTGTGATCATCACGATCTTTTTTTCCCTCGGAAAACTCAGCGCGCCAAACAGCCCGCCGACTCCGGTACCGACGATCACAACGTCTGCCTCTATTCTCATGTTTTTAAATTCCTTTCCGACCGGCTTCCTATTTTTGCTTCCTATTTTGCCAATTCCAGCATTTTTTCCAGCGGGCGCTTGGATAATTCTCTCAATTCCTCACTGATCTGAACTTCATTCTCCCCGGTCTTCAGTACATGCAGGATCTTCTCAAGCGTGATCTTCTTCATATCCGCACATACCGGTTCCGTCTCTGTAAAATAAAACCTCTTTCCCGGATTCTCTTTTTCCAGTTTGTGCCGCACACCGTTTTCCGTACAGATGATAAATTCTTCTGCATCGCTGTTTTTTGCATAATTGATGATCCCCGATGTGCTTCCTATGTAATCGGAAAGCTCCAATATTGCTTTCGTACACTCCGGATGTGTCAATACCAACGCATTCGGATGTGCTTCTTTTGCACGCTTCAATTCTTCAAGCTGCATCTCTTCGTGGATCGGACAGAAGCCCTCATTATATACAAAATGCTTTTCCGGTACCTGCTCTGCAACAAAATGTGCCAGATTCCGATCCGGGATAAAGAAAATATTCTTATTCGGCAGCGCCTTTACGATCTGTACCGCATTTGCAGAAGTCACACACACGTCCGAATACTGCTTTAATTCCGCGGTGGAATTGATGTAGCAGACAACCGCCAGATCTTCGTATGTCTCGCGCATCCGCTCGATCGTCTCCCGGTCTGCCATATGCGCCATCGGACAGTCTGCCTCTGCGTCCGGCATCAGAACGGTCTTCTCCGGATTCAGAACTTTTGCGCTCTCTCCCATAAATGACACGCCGCAGTATACAATCGTCTGCTCTTCTAATCCGACCGCGATCTTGCTCAAATAAAAAGAATCTCCGATATAATCTGCAATATCCTGTACTTCCGGCGTCACATAATAATGCGCCAGGATCACTGCATTCTTCTCTTTTTTTAACTGTTTGATTTCCTCTGTAATTGTCATTGTCCTTGCCTTTCTCAAATGAACTTCCTTTGAGTTGTTTTCATTTGCAGCGGTCAGTCCACTCACAGACACTAACAAAAAACGGAGCCATTTGCTCCGCTTTCCGCATACAAATTCATTTGATTATAGCACATAACTTTACAGGTGACAAGACAGTAATATCCCTATTACTTTTATTTTTCTTTTATATATTGAACACGGTTTATACACATTTTCTGGCTATACTAATAACCAGATAGTTGATAAACAACTATCTCCCCCCTCATAAAGTATAGGTATCCCGGGCAACCGGGGTACCGCACTTTACTCTCATTCCTTTATAACTATAATAATTACAAAAAACCGCCTGTACAGGCGGTTTTTTGCATACTTTTTCATACCAAGTTTTTGCATATCTGAGCTCTACGAATCCAAGATTCCCTGAACTTTACCAAGTATTTTCCCAAAACATTCAAATCGATCATTCTCATGAACTTCCACATCCGGATCCATGACATTCAATGCACGCAGCCTGATCACACCATCTTTTCGGTAAAACAGGCGAATGTAACATGCCCCATTCAATGAAAAAATCCCGATTTCATTTTCTCCTACCGGCTGCTGTGCCAACGCAATGACATCATTCTTTTTAAATACCGGTTCATATCGATCAATTTGAATCTGGAAGCAATACTCCATCCCGTCCACGATGTTCTCCCGTCTGACACGGAACACATCGGGGTGAGGCGTCATAAGAAATGCTGCATCGCCATTTCGTTCGCCCGGTTGATAACAAGGAAATACAACCCATTCCTCATGCCGCATCCGGTCGTATTCCTCATCGATCACAGTTCTCACGAACCGCTTTCCCTTATTGCTCAATTCTCGATATTTTGTTATGGCATCCTTTTCTTCCGCTGACAACTCCTGACCATATGTCGTTAAAACCATTTGATCTTTTAAATAATCCTCAAACAAATAGTTTGCGTCTATTTTAAGTGCCAAAATTAGTGAAATCAAAATATCGGGTTTCGGATAGCTGATACTATTCTCATAATTTGCTATTGCCGAGGCTGTCACATGAACCATCTCTGCCAGCTGCGCTCTGGACAGATTCAGTTCCTTGCGGCGTTTCTGCAGTCTTTTACCAATTACCATAAAACCCCTCCTTCTATTCACTTTCACACTTTAAAGTGTATTACAAATTTCTTGAAAATTCAAGCCGTTTTGCAAGAAATTTGTAATTCTCGTTGACATTTTTTGGTATTTATCGTAAACTATAACTTGCACGATTCAAAGAGAGAAACAAAGTGAGGTGCCACAAATGAGGGATAAAGTTATTGATGTACTACTAGATGTTGGAGTTCCGGCAGGTGTAAAGGGATTTTCGTATATATGTGATGCAATTGAAATATTCGACACGGATCCATATTATGCAGATGGGAAAATGTCTGCATTGTATATTGACATTGCCAAAAAGAACGACACAACCTCTTCCCGTGTTGAAAGGGCAATCCGTCATGCTTTTGAAACTGCTATTATGAAAGGGAATCAGGATATGGTCAACAAATATCTTGATACAGTTAATACACAGAATTCGAATCTGCTGAAAACTCTCTACCTGAGATTAAAGCAGGAAGAACATCGTCGGAATGACTGCACTCCAGCCCATTGCTCTGTCCAGAACTGCGAGCTGAAAGCTGAGATTTATATGGAAGCAATGCAGATCTTATCCGATGAAATCGAAACGCTTCTTGCAAGAACCTTATCTTCTGTAAAGAAAAGCATGGATAATGCAATCAAATGATCTTCCTGATTTTTTAAGGGAGCATATCAACCGCAAAATCACACTGTTGATATGCTCCCTTTTTTATTCGTTATTTATTATTTGATCTTGCTTTCCATCCAATTATAGAAATCCTCATACACTTGATTCCGATCCCGTTCATTCAGCAATTCATGCCGATCTCCCTGATATAATTGAAGCGTCACATCTTGTATTCCGGCAGCCCTGTATTTCTCATAGATACGCCGGACGCCTTTTCCAAACTTACCAACCGGATCTTCCGTCCCTGCCGCCATCAAGATTGGCATCGCCTTAGGAATTGTAAATACACTCTCCTTTTTCTGCATACCGATCATTCCGCTGAACATATGATAATAAGCATTCACAGTAAACATAAACGAACAAAGCGGATCCGCCACATACTCATCTAGCTTTTCCTGATCACTTGTCACCCAATCAGCCCGTGTGCGAGCCGGCTTGAATTTTTTATTAAAAGATCCGATCACCATATTGTCAACCAGTTTGCTTTTAAAATGCCAGCCGCGCACCATTGCTATTCCACGGCACAGTCTTTTTCCAAACTTAAGGACAATTTGAGGACGTTCAGCCACAGCGCCGATGATCAGTGCCCCTGCCAGTCCGTTTCCATACATCTGAATATATTGACGAACCAGAGAAGATCCCATACTGTGCCCTAAAATAAAATACGGAACTCCGGGATATTTTTTCATTGTGCGCTGTCGCAGTGTATGCATATCTCCCAACAGACATGCATTCCCATACTTTTCATGGAAAAATCCGTATTCACTCTTACACTGTACAGACTTGCCGTGTCCCAAATGGTCATTTCCCACAACATAATATCCTTTTGAGCAGAGATACTCTGCAAACTCACGATACCTGTCTATATATTCAACCATTCCGTGACTGATCTGTAGAATTGCTTTCACATCGCCTTCCGGTTTCCACTCAATCGTATGAATCTCTGTATTCCCATCTTTTGACGGGAAATAAAATTCGTCTTTCATTTTATTCTCTACCTATCATCTAATTTTATATATTCCCGATGCGGTGCAAGCGGCTTATATGCCGGTCGAATAATCTTGTCTACATTCTTCAGCTCTTCCAAACGATGTGCACTCCATCCTACGATACGCGCCGCAGCAAAAATCGGTGTGTATAATGCCGGCGGCAAGTTCAGCATACTGTAAACAAGGCCACTGTAAAAGTCTACATTTGCATTAACACCTTTATACATCTTACGCTTCTCACCGATAATAACCGGCGCCAGACGTTCTACTTTCTCATAAAGCGCATACTCTTGTTCACGATGCTTCTCTTTTGCAAGCTGCTGTACAAAGCCTTTGAAAATATCTGCTCTCGGATCGGAAATCGAATAAATCGCATGTCCCATTCCATAGATCAGACCTTTCTGATCAAATGCTTTTTTATCAAGCAGTGCCTCAAGATAACAGCGAATCTGATCTTCATCTTCCCAGTCTGTGAGCGTATTCTTCATATCATCAAACATCTGTGTTACTTTTACATTCGCTCCGCCATGTTTTGGTCCTTTCAAGGAAGCCATCGCCGCGGCGATCGTCGAATATGTATCCGTACCGGAAGACGTTACAACGTGTGTTGTGAACGTAGAGTTATTTCCACCGCCGTGATCCATGTGAAGAACAAGAGCCATATCCAGAATCTTTGCCTCCAGTTCCGTATACTGCCGATCTTCCCGAAGCATCATCAAAATATTCTCCGCTGTGGAAAGCGACGGATCCGGAGCGTAAATATACAGATCTCTTCCTCTTCTGTAATTATATGCATGATATCCGTAAATCATCAGCATTGGGAACTGACTGATCAGGTTCAGACACTGCCGAAGAACATTCGGGATGGTTGTATCATCCGCTTTTGCATCATAGCTGTAAAGCTGGAGGATACATCTTGAAATGTTGTTCATCATATCCCTGCTTGGCGCTTTCATAATGATATCTCTTACAAAATTCGGAGGGAGCATTCTTCGCTCTGCCAACATCGCCTGAAATTCTTTCAGCTCACTCTGTGTCGGCAGTTCACCGAATAAAAGCAGGTACGCTGTCTCCTCAAATCCCGGATGATGTGCTTCCAAAAATCCTTTGACAATATCTTTGATATTGTACCCACGATAATAAAGATTTCCCTCGCACGGAACTTCTTCACCATTCACTACTTTCTTTGCGCAGACATCTGAAATATTCGTCAATCCTGCAAGCACACCTTTTCCATTCAGATCCCGCAGTCCCCGCTTCACCTCATACTGAGTATACAGTTCTCTTTCTATTGCATTATTCTCTTCACACTTACGAGCCAGTTCCTGTATTCTGGGAGTATTCTCAAAGAAAATGCTGTCTACATCCTTTTGCATATATGCGCTCCTCCTTTTTCCGTTTTTATATACTTTTTTATTATACTAAAAAACACATTTTTTGTACAATAAAATGTTTATTAAGTATTTATGAGAAAATCGTTACAAAATCACTCTTTCGTACGCATTCTTTCACTTTCACACAAGAGGTTGGAAAGTGCGGCAAACTCTTCCAAGGTCAGCGCTTCCCCTCTCACACTGACACTCTTTCCAATTCCCTCGATTGCTTTTTCTATTTCTTCTTTTGAAAATTGAAGCTCCGGAGAATTTTTCAGACCGTTTGCCAGTGTCTTTCTTCTCTGATTGAACGACGCCCGTATGATACGGAACATCAGCTTTTCATCTTCTACCTGCACCGGCGGCTCGTCATACCGTTCCAGACGGATGACCGCAGATCCCACTTTCGGTCTCGGCATAAAGCAGTTCGGCGGAACGTTTGCCACAATATAAGGCTTCGCATAATACTGGACTGCCAGAGAGAGCGCGCCATAATCTTTTGTTCCGGGTCCTACCTGCATCCGGTCGGCCACTTCCTTTTGTACCATAACTGTGATACTTTTTAACGGTACATGATTTTCAAACAATCCCATAATGATGGGGGTGGTAATATAGTACGGCAGATTTGCAACCACTTTGATCGGTCGTCCGCCATTCTCTTCCTCCGCTAATTTTACAATGTCAACTTTAAGCACGTCGTCATTGATGACCTGCACATTCTCATATCCCTCCAGCGTATCTTCCAAAATCGGAATCAGCGCCTTATCAATCTCAATGGCAGCCACTTTTCCCGCCGCACATGCCAGATATTGTGTCATCGTTCCGATTCCCGGACCGATCTCAACAACCATATCCTCTTTTGTAATTTCTGCTGAACGGATGATTTTATCCAGTACATGTGTATCGATCAGAAAATTCTGCCCGAACTTCTTTTGAAACGAAAAATTATACTTTTGGAGTACCGCAATTGTATTTTGCGGATTTCCCAACGTTGGCTCTTTCATATCCCGTATATCCTTTCTGCATTCTCCGATGTGATCCGGATCACTTCTTCCGGTGTAATCCCCTTTAACTCCGCGATTGCCGCTGCTACATATTTTAAATTCAGTGAAGAATTTCGCTTTCCCCGATTCGGTTCCGGCGAAAGATACGGGCAGTCTGTTTCAAGCACAAGAGATTCGATCGGAACTTCCTGAACAGCTTCTTTTAATTTCCGTCCGTTTTTAAATGTGACAACACCGCCGATCCCAATCGAATATCCCATCTTGACATATTCTGCCGCCATCTCCGGCGAATAGGAATAACCGTGTATGATCCCGCGCAGTCTTTTTCCATATTCACGCATGATCTCCATTGTATCCGCCGCCGCATCCCGGCTGTGGATATTGACAGGCTTTCCCAGCTTTTCTGCCAGTTCCAACTGTCGGACAAACCACTTTTTCTGCACATCGTGACTTTCCTGATCCCAATAATAATCCAGACCGATCTCGCCGACCGCGACGATCTTCTCTTCCTTGAGAAGCTGCTCCATCCTGAAAAACTTCTCTTCATCCAGTCCTCCGACCTCATCCGGATGAACACCGATCATTCCATATACGAACGGATATCGCCTTGTCAATTCTATCACACTGTCCCAGGATGAGATCGCGGCGCTCGCATTTACGATCTTCCCGATTCCGTTCTCCTGCATCATGCCGAGCAAAGCTTCCCTGTCCGCATCAAACTGCTCGTCATCATAATGTGCATGTGTATCAATTATCATCGCTATGATCCTCCAGTGATCCGGTAAAACCGGATCCAAAAAAATATTGTTTAAAAAACCGTGGAATTATAAGGTCATAAAACCACCTATGTGCAAGCACAAGGTGGTTTTATGACCTTTTGACCCTGACATTTGAAATCTATTATAGCACAATGTCATCCAGCTTTTCAAATGTATGCACGTCGTAAGCTTCCACTGTATTTCCTGCAATAAGATAAAATCTATCCCCTACATAAAAAGCACGTACATTTGTTGCATAACCTGTCATATCCCGCTGCATCAGGCATGTAAATCCATCTTCTCCATAAGAAAATACATAATAGCTGATCGTCTCTGCATTTACGGTAAATCCGATCAGGTTCTTTTCCGGATCCGCCAATACCACTTTATAATTGTAAGCAGCATCTGTTGAATACGCGCCTTCGATCACATACTTTTGAATCTCCCTGACGTCTTTCGGGTCACTCACATCAAACATAGATAATTTCACCCCGTTTGTCGTCATTCCGGTTGGATCTGTATCCATTCCAATCCCGAGAAGCAGACCGTCTCCATACGGATGAAGATACTCGGAAAATCCCGGAATCTTAAGTGCACCGAGTATTTCCGGCTTTTTCGGATCGGAAAGATCTACGGAAAACAACGGATCCATTTGACGGAATGTTACGAAATATCCGGTATTTCCGATAAACCGTGCGGAATATATACTTTCGTCCGGAGCAAGCTCCTCGATTCTGGACAGTTCTTTTAACTTATCATCCAAGATATACAGTGTATTTGTAGTAACGGTCTTTTCCGTTGCCTGAACAACGTCTTCCTCTTGCGCGATCGGCATAACGGAATTTCCGAACCCAGGCGTCACGGTTGTCACCAGACGAAGATTTCCCTCATATTCATCAATACTGAACGAATCATTCAATACGCCTTGAACCTTTGCCTGTGCCACAGCTTTTAATTCTCCGTTTTCGTAAGATAATTTTCGGATCCATGTTGCGTCTGTCTCTGTTTCTTTTGATGCATACTCCGTCTCACAGATATAAATGTTCTTTCCGCTCACATAACAGAGCCCTGCTGTTCCGAATACCGCTTTACTATCCGTCTTTTCCCCTGGATCCTGCAGCGAAAATGAAGTGATCACCGTATAGCTGCTTCCGCGTTTGACCGGTGGGAGCACAATATTACTGCTGTCCATATATTCGCCCTGTATCGTCGGAATATATCCCGAAAGATCCGTTCTCAGCACCGAGATATCCGCACGAAAATCACTGAACAGATACACATATCCGTCCACGATCCGCATCGTATGATAGCTTCCGCTCTGTGTGATCTTCCCCAATGAAACCGGCTTCTTGGGATCACTGATGTCAAAAGTCTCCGCAACTGTATATTCCCTGTATGTTCCGTAATACGGACTGGATGGATCTACCTCTTCCGGATACTCTCCATACACAGCAACCAGACGGTTCCCCTGAACAAAAAATTCAGAAAAATGAACCTCTCCGTTCAGCGGAATCTCACCGATCTTCTCCATGGTCTCCTGCCCGATCCCGACGATCTCGATCGTCTGATTGTTCAAAATATACAGCCGCTCTCCGTCTGTTTTCGCAATATCTCCCTCTCCGACGCCATCCTGCCGGATATTCGTATCCGAATATCCCACACCGACCGTACTGTCTGCCTGCATCGTCTGTGCACTTGAGGCAGTATCACTCACGGCGTTCTTTTCCGCTCCGTAAGCCGCAGCATCCTTTTCCTGCGCATCCCTCTCTGCTTTTATAAATCCATAGATCTGATCAAAATCTTCCGCTGTATCAATCCTGCCGGCTGTGACCGCACCGCTTTCGGTCTTTTCACCTTTTTCCGCTGTCTTATACAGCATTTCTCCATTATCCGGGCTGAATCGATCCCGCATGCCGACTGCTCCGATCCCCAGTACGACCACGCCGCAGGCTGCAAACGCCGCCGCTTTCTTATAGTAGGATCTTCTCTTTTTCTTTGCTTTTTCTTCTAATCTTTCAATAACTGCTTCCGGCTGCAAAGAAGCAGGAACTTCTAATTTATCAGTCTGTTCATCAATCAGCTTTTTGATGTTTTTCCCATCCATCTCCATACTGAAATCCCCTTTCTTTCACCCTAATTTTCAAGGATCCGGTGCATCTGTTCCAATGCTCTCGACTTCCGGGAACGAACCGTTGCCGGATTCATCTCCAGAATCTTCCCGATCTCCTCGCTGGAATATCCTCCGAGCACAGACCAGGCAACGATCAGCCGATCGTCTTCCCCAAGCAGCATCAAAGCTTCCCTCACATCATGGTCTGATGCGTGATCCGGCTCTTCTGCGATCAGCTCATCACTCAGTTCCTCCGTCTCCCCTTTTCGTAAAAAACGCTTTTTGCATTGATTCGCCAGGATCGTAAAGATCCAGCTTCGGAAAGATTCCTCCTTTTTCAGACGGTCGATGCCCTCGTAGGCTGCAACAACCGTCTCGCTTACCACATCTTCCGCGTCCTGCTTATGGCGCATCGTATACAATGCAAATCGGTAAAGTTCTTTATAAATCCTCCCATATAATACGCCGAATGCCTGAATATCTCCCCGGCGTGCTCTGCGGATCAATACTGTTTCCGAACAGTTTTCAAAATCTTTCATCCGTTCCCCTCCTTTCTTTCCGGACAAAATACGTCCGCTTCTACTGTTCTTATCTATTAGAGTCAAAAAAAGTCTGCTTTGTTGCAAAGAAATCCAAAAAATTTATAATGCAATAAGATTTACAATTCCGGATCACAGTTCCGGTTTTGTATCGTCCGGATTTTTATCATCCGTTTTCTTGTATTTCTCATATAAATCTTCCCCTGCCAGCTTCATAATATCCAAAATCTCTTCTTCGGACATCTTCATATATTTTGCCAGCTCGTCGATCGTTACCGCACGGCCTTTCTCGTCTGCAAGCTGATGAAGCGTATCATCCAGATGATTGACCTGTTGTTCCATCTTTCTGTCGCAACGCTTCTGTTCCTGCTGTTCTTCGATCATCTGTGCCATTCCCTGACGGATTTCATCCAGCAAAAATGCTTCCGCATTTTCCGCACCGTCCAGAAGATCCAGCGCAAGCAGAAGACTGACATTTCCCTCCTGTACCAGATCCCCTAAAAATACCTCTTTCGTGTGCATCTGCTCCGCAATGCCAAGCACCGTCATAAGGTACAATTCCGTCAGACGGCTCTTCGCAAGCCCATCTCCTGCCGCCGCAGCTTCAAAAAGTCTCTCTCTTTCTCCTGCTTCTGCCGGACGGATTCCGGAAAGTTCCCTGCGGTATTCTTCCAGATACTCTTTTTCTTCCGGCGTATATGCCGCCGCTGTCTCTTTCTCCGCTTTCTCCGTCAATTCCTGTCCTTTCATGTATCCGACCACAGAAATCTTCTGCGTGAGCAGGTAATCATATACAAGCAGCATCTGCTCCTCTGACAATTCACTGTCCCCAAAGAATGCTCCGACCTCTTCTGTTGTGATCCGATTGCCGCTGACTGCCGCAATATCCAATAATTCTTTTAATTTTTCCAGAAATTCTTTCTCGCTTCCCATGCGCTTCATCCACCTTTCCCTTTTCAGATTATGATTCTTTAGACTATTAGAGCAGGGAATCACTCCCTGCTCCTTGTATCATCGCTTTTTGTATCGCTTATTCATCTTTAGCCTCTGTAATAATTGATCAGGCATCCTTTTAAAATGATCTCTCTTTCCGCATCTGTCATATCTCCAAGACGAAGTGTGATCTCTTTCAACTCTGCTCCGACCACATAAGCTTTTACCTCGGACTGCTTCTTCTCGATCACATTTCTCACATCCGGAACGAACAGATAATCGCCGTTCTTAAACGGAAGTGCTTCGTGATCCGCATCTGTCAAAAACGGAAGCATTCCCCAGTTGATCAGGTTGGAACGATACCGCTTTGTTGCATATTCATTAGCAATATTTGCCCAGCCGCCAAGCACTTTCTGACAGGACGCCGCCTGTTCACGGGCGGATCCGTCTCCCGGTTTCACCGCAAAGATCGTGCTTCCGACACCGATATTACCCTCTCCGACTTCGGGATACGCTTTCCGGATCGTCTCCATAACCGGTTTCAGTTCTTCCAGTGCATCTAAAGGACAGTTTCCTGCTTCGATCGCTTTCTGTGCTGCCTGTACCTCTTTCGCACGTCCCACATATGCCGGATCCTTTCTGGAAAGTGCGAATTCCGCAAGTCCCAGCGGATTAGAACGGTAAGAGGAAGTCTCTCCGGACGGGATCAGCTCATCGGTCGTCGTCACCGGATCATGAATCTCGGAAACAACTTTCAGGATCAGGTTCTCCGGCAGCGCGGACATTGCCGGCCAGTCTTTGATATTCGGTCCGAATTTGATCTCCACGGACGGATCTGCTACACCCTTACTGTCAAATACACGATTCGCATAAATGCTGGAATCAAAATGATATTTCTGTCCTTTATATTCCACATCCATCGCCGTTGCCGGAGTCAGGAATCCTTTGTTTGCCGCCGTTGCCGCGATCGAACGTGCATCCATAAGCGCTACGGACGAAATCTGTCCGCTCTGCAGCTTGGATCCCTCACGGTTCGGGAAGTTTCTTGTGGAGTGGCGGATGGAAAGCGCATTGTTGGCCGGCGTATCTCCCGCACCGAAACACGGACCGCAGAACGCCGTCTTCACGATCGTTCCCGCTGCCATCAGATCTGCAACCGCTCCATTTTTCACCAGCTCCATATAAATCGGCGTACTTGCCGGGTATACGCTGAATGTGAACTCGTCCGCACCGATATTCTTTCCGCGGATAATGTCTGCCGCTGCGCAGATATTTTCAAATCCGCCGCCCGCGCATCCTGCGATGATTCCCTGCTCCACATACAGCTTTCCGTCTACGATCTTGTCCTGCAGTGTGTAATCGACCGCACCGTCCAGACTGACAAGCGCTTTCTGCTCTACATCATGAAGAATGTCTTTGAGGTTTGCATTCAGCTCATCGATCGTATATACGTTGCTCGGATGGAACGGCATCGCGATCATTGGTTTGATCTCGCTTAAGTTCACATAAACCATACCGTCATAATATGCGCATGCTCCCGGATTCAGCTCTTTATAATCGCCGCTTCTTCCGTGGATCTCATAAAATTCACGGATCTTTTCATCTGTCTTCCAGATCGAGGACAGACAAGTCGTCTCGGTGGTCATAACGTCGATTCCGATACGGAAGTCCACGCTCAGTTTCTCAACGCCCGGTCCGACAAATTCCATTACTTTATTGTTTACATAGCCATTTTTAAATGTCGCTCCGATGATCGCCAGCGCCACATCCTGCGGACCAACGCCTTTCATCGGCTCGCCGTCCAGATAAATACCGATCACTCCCGGCATCTTAATATCGTAAGTCTTGTTCAAAAGCTGTTTTACAAGTTCCGGACCGCCCTCGCCCATCGCCATCGTTCCGAGCGCACCGTAACGGGTATGACTGTCGGAACCAAGGATCATCTTACCTCCGCCTGCAAGCATCTCTCTTGCATACTGATGGATGACTGCCTGATGCGGCGGAACATATACGCCGCCGTATTTCTTTGCGCAAGTCAGTCCAAACATATGGTCATCTTCATTGATCGTACCGCCGACCGCACAAAGCGAGTTGTGACAGTTTGTCAGCACATACGGGATCGGAAACTTCTCAAGACCTGACGCTCTGGCTGTCTGGATGATCCCTACAAATGTAATATCATGGGAAGTCAGCTTATCAAATTTGATCTGCAGATTCTCCATATTTCCCGATGTATTATGCGCACTCAAAATACTGTATGCCATCGTATTTTTCGCCGCTTCTTCTTTGGAAAGCGGAGCCTGCACTCCCGTTTTGTCTTCTACAAGTTCTTTTCCGTTGAGCAGATATACTCCGTTGTCATATAATTTGATCATGTAAATCCTCCTTTATTTTGCGCCGTATGTACGGTGTTTTTCTTTGTGTCTAATCTCTTTCGCGCAGCACTTTTTTTACCTCGATCTTTGTCTCTCCAACCCCGATCACATCGTCTCTCTGGATCACAACCGGCTGCTGGATCCTGTGTCCGTTCAGATAGGTACCGTTTCGGGAACCCATATCTTTCAGATACAGCCTGTCCTCTTTCCGAATGACCGCGCAGTGCAGTTTTGACACTCTCGGATCATCCTGTACCGACAGGAACCTCTCAAATTCCGAACTGTTCCGGCTTCTTCCGATCCCGATATTGTCATAGAAAATGAAATCAAATTTTTCCCATGTATCGAGATTCTCCAGAATCAGTTTCCATTGCTTTTTCACCGGACCTTTGGACGTAAGTTCTTTCCCACGCTCGCCTGCTGCCGGAAACGGCGTTGTCTGCCCCGGCGCTTCCCTGTGATCCGCCGTTTCTTTTACACGGCGCGGCTGGCGATATTCTTCTTCGTACTCATAATCGTCATCTTCCAGATCATCTTCGTACTCCTCGTCGTAGTCATAACCGTCCTGCGTCTTTTTCTCTTTTTTCAGCGCTACAATAATGATCACAATGAGCAGCACCGCAACAAAGATCAAAATCCCCATCACAATCCAATACCACATACGTTCATCTCCTTTTAAACTTATTTTATCTTACTATATTTTTTCACCGCAGGCAAGAAAAAACGGCGGGATCCTCTCCCACCGTTCTCAATGTAATGTCACTCGAACTCTTTTCGTCCGCATTTCCGCAACCTCTTATTCATACTCATCCGCGGGCTTGTCCGTCACCCGCACATTTCCGCTCCCCTGTTTTTTACTTCGATATGCATAGCGCAGGTGTACAAAGTGGAAAACGGTCGTATTTTCCCTTGCGCACTGACGCCAGACTCTGTCATGCCAGAAATTCCTCCAGGATCTGCCGGATCGCCGCCTCTTTCAACGCCGGCCGATCCTCCCCGTCTGTTTCCCGGCTCACACGTCTTTCTGCCGGAGAACGTCTCTTCTCCCCGTTCTCCACATTTCTTGGTTCCCCCTCAATATTGATCGGAAGTTCTGTCTCCGTTTCTTCTATATAATGAGCAGCTTCACTGTACCGCTCTTCCTGAAAGCGTTCTTCCTGCTCCTGCTCTGCCTGCAAAAATCCCTCTTCCGGAACTCCCCGTTTCTGACGGGTTTCCTGCCGCCTTGTCTCCTGCACTTTTCTGCGGGAAACGGGACGTTCCTGTCCTCTTCCTGCCCGGGATCTCATTTCCTTTCGCTTCACACTTTTCAGCGGTCCTGCCGCCGGTTCATTGGCTGCACTGCATTCCACAGCCTCTTTTTCCTGTACGCTCCCCGGCTGATTTCCCTGTACATTTCCCTGTGTATTTCCGGCGCCGCGCACAGCTGCTTCCGGCTGGATCACATCGATCCTTGCTTTTTGTTCCCGCTCGCTCTGACGCAGCTTTCGGTACTTATAAGCACATACATTTTCCAGATAATCCACCATATAATTTTTGATCGCTTCCATCCGATACTGCTCGTCCGATACTTGACTGATCACAAACAGCAGGATCATCTCCGCGGCTCCAAGCGCTGCGAACTGATACACACGTTCGCCCATTCCAAATGCAGTGTAATTGAAAACAGCTCCAAGCGCTGCCAGAATCCCCGCAAACCAGATGGACTGCACCTCCAGCTGTCTCCAGGTATGGATCCGAAATCCCATCCCCCTGTATTCATATATGTATTTTTCCACAAATGCCTCTGCATTTTCTACTCTGTCGTGCAGCATGCACGCGTGCTCATATTTCGCGCGTACCAGTCTTATCAGTCTGTGTGTGCTCTTTGACATGTTGCCGGCTGCCCGTGCCATCCGACGAAGCGTAAACAAATTTACAACTTTTGCCACGCCTCCGATGACTCCGACCGCTATCATCAGATAAAACATAATATCGGTGCCGGTGATGACTTCATAAAACATAGCCAAATCCTCCTGTTATGAAATTTATGCACAATGATCCGGGATTGTGTCCGAAATCATTATATCTCAAATATCCGGCAATTTCTTCCATAACCGTTTGACACATTTCTACATATGCCGCAGTTTTTGTCTAAAAATACAGTTCCGTAGTTTCTATTTCCGTTTTCTCCTGACTTTCTTGTCAGATTTGTGCACTTCTTCGGGAAATTTGACTTACGATTCCCTCCCATCTTTGCGGCTTTCCATCTGTTTTGGGCTGCCTGACGATACGAAGATCATTTCTGCCAAAACCGTGAGCCCCGTAAACAGGATCGTATTTTTCAGATCAGAAAAGAATCCCGCATCTCCCGGGCACAACAAGCAGCGCTGAAGTTCTCTGAACATTTCCCGTTTTTCGGCAATCAGCCGTGGAAAGAATCCCATATCCGACCACATTGCGGGCAGATAATCGCCGCTGAACCGAAATGTCCACGCAAGCCCTGCTGCCGTCATCCCGCAAATTGCCCCTGCGACCAGCATTTTTGCCAAAAATCGGATGCCGGATCCTGAGATCCGGTTCAACTGGCGATATCCGTTTCTTATGTATACAAAAAACAATATCCATAACGGAAGCGAAACAATAGCCCTTGCAAGTGCGCTGTACAAATTTCCCTCAAAAAAACCGTTTGCTTCCTTTCCGGTCATCTGCATCAAAAGACTTTGTGCGGAAGAAGCCGGCTTCGATTTCTCCCCGTATTCCAGAAAAATCCCGTTCAGTCCCTCTTCCTCTTCTGCCCGGACAGCCGCAAATATACTTCCGTTTTTCACACATCCTCGAATGTAATACTCCATTCCCGCGATTGTGATCCGGTTTCCCTGTACGTTTTTTGTTCCAAATAATTTTTCCGCAAGCGCTGTACTCACCATACAGCCCTGCACATCGTCTTCCCATGGATAACTGCCGCCGGCGAGTTGTCCCGCAAAGAAGCTTTCCATACTTCCTGCGATCTTCCATACATCAGCTGTTACCGCTTCCCGGACTTCACTGCTTACAGACTGCATTTCTTCCATGGACCATCCTGTCGTCTGCGGCAATACATCCGCCTGTTCTTCCGATTCTTTCTGTTCTGCCTGTTCTGTGAACGCGGATAATGCGCTCCGGGTGAGAACGGTCGTATCATAATATGCATTGAAACATCCCGCTTTTTTTTCGGTCTCTCCATAAAACAGAAGTGCCAGAAACCAACACCCTGCTCCCAAAAAGACGATGCCTGTTTTGATCCATTTCTTTTTCATTCTTCAAGCCTCACCTTATCTCCCGGCGCAATCTCTTTACTGCTCCCGATGATCACCTTGTCATCCGGATCAAGCGCTGCGTTTACCGCCGCACTGCTCCCATCCTTTTCAAGTACCGTCACCGGAACCCGCTTTGCTTTATACTCTTTTCCGAGTATCGTTTCCTCCTGTTCTGCCACAAGGCAGAATGTACCGTCCGAATCTTTTCTGACTGCCGAAAGCGGAAGAATCTGCTGATAAGCCGACTCCGTCTGTCTGCTGATCTCATACGAGACCTCACTGCCATACATGGCTTCATTTTCTTCCAACGGTACATAGAATACTCCCGCCGTATTTTGTCCGCCCGATGCGCTTCCACCTCCCTGTGCACTCTTCTCTCCCGCTGTTTCGAAAGAGGCATCCGCTCCAAACCGCACTTCTTCTACATTCTTTTTCAATGCTTTTCCTTTTCCCGGAACCGTCACCGACACTTCGTCCCCCTGTTCGATCTTAGACAGATCTTCCGCCGTCAGAGCGCCCTTGATCCGGTATCCTCCACAGCCGAGCATCAGAAAGGAAGTATCATCCGTCACATTTCCCGCTGTCATGGAACTCTTTTTTAATACACCGTCCACAGGCGCTTTGACTTCTCCGTTTTCATTCTGCACCTGTACCAGTTTTTCCAGTTCTTTCCTTGCAAGATCCAGATCCACCTGCGCCGACTGTACACTGTAACTGCCAGCTTCCGCTGTCTTCCGGTCATTTTCCGCCGCGGCTGCGTCTTGCTCCTGCGCGCTCTGATACGCATTATACGACTGGGTTCTTGCCGACTCCTGATTCTGAAGTTCCGTCTCCGCCTGCGTTTTCTGTGCCTCCAATTCCTGCACTGCTCCGTCGTAGACTGCCTGCGCCTGTGTTTTTCTTTCCACTGCCGCTGCTTCTGCCTGTTGGCGCAGCTTCTCTGCCTCTTCTGGTTTTCCCTCACTTTCCATCTGCTGTGCCTGCTGCATTGCCGCTTCTTTTTCCGTTTCCGCAGCCTGTATTTCCCCATCCAATATCTGCTGTTGCTGTGCGGTTCCCTCATTCCACGCACGCTCCGCCGAGGAATAGGACTCCCATGCTTTGGAATAATTTTCCTCCGCCAGTTGTACGTCTCTTGCCGCACCCTCGGAAGCCTCCACTCTCGCCGGCGGTTCTCCCGTGAGTTGAGCCTGTCCGACTGCCAGCTCCAGTTTCGTAATCTCCGCCTGTTTCTTCTCTATGCTTTCCTGCAAATATGCCTTATCATACTGCAGGATCACGTCTCCCTGCTTTACAGCCGATCCGGTCGGCTGTACCTTTTCCACACGCAGTCCACGTTGCAGTGCAAGCAGATGTTCCGATCTTGTCTCCACCGTTCCGTTCCCACGGATCAGAATATTGAGTTTTCCCTCCTGCACCCTTCCTGTCGTCACCGTCGGCACGACCATAGATGCCGCCGCACGGGAAACTGCGGTGCAGACCACCATCACAAGAAAAAATACGGCAAATGCGGTCGCCGCTGTCTTTTTTTTACTGATCTTCATTTTCTTCATGTACTTACTCCTTTAGCCCTGATGCAAGAATCCCCTGCTCCAGATAATCCTGCCCGCAGGCAAACAAAAATACCGACGGTGCCATGATCAGGATCGAAGCCGCAAAAGCGGTTGCAACATCATTTGCCGTAATATTGGACAAATACAATGAGACCGGAAGCAGACTTTTCGTCTTCAAAAATGTCATCGGCGCCTCGATCGCATTCCAGCATTCCATGAAATTCAGGATCAGCGAAGAGACGACTCCCGGCATTCCGAGAGGCAGTCCGATCCTGAAAAATACTTCCCATGTGCCCGCGCCGTCCACTTTTGCAGCCTCAAGCAGCGAATCCGGTATCTGCTGAAAAAACTTCGTCATCAGAAACACCGGAAACGTGGAAAAAATCCCCGGAAATATGACCGCCCAGTGTGTATCCAGTATCTTCAGAAAAGACAACACCGTATAACCGGAAACCATCGTGACCTGAAACGGCAGGATCATTAAGATCATATACAAATAAAGCACGAGTTTCCGTCCTTTAAACCTGTACCGTCCAAGCGCCCACGCCGCCGGAAGCCCGACACAAAGCTGTCCTGCCAGTACCGTAAACGTCTGTCTGCATGAATTCCAGAACATCACGAAAAAATCAGGACTGTCCAGCAAAAGCTGCAGATACGCTTTCAATGTCGGATAAAGCGGAAATAATTTCCACTGAAGTTCACCGCCGCTTCCGTAAAGGACACTGCCGTAACTTTCCTTTAATTCTGCCGGTCCCATCAAAGAACCCGCCGCCAGAAGCAGGATCGGGAAAATCAGGATCAGGACAAACAACGTTACGCCGATCCGGACTGCCGTTTTCTTTTTCCTCACATGTTCGTCCTCCGTTTCTCCTCGATCCTCTGGCTTCCGATCAGGATCAGCCCCAAAATGAAAGCAAGCATCACCGCAGCCGCCGTCATTTTCTGCATATCCAGCTTCAAAAACCAGTTATTGAATAAATGCTGCAGCATATAAATACTGTCATGCGGATAATTTCCCGCGATCATATATGCCTCCCGAAATACTTTAAACGCATTGACCAGAGATAAGATTCCTGTAAGAAATGCCGTTGGGATCAAAAGCGGGCAAGTAATATGCCAAAAGCATTTTAAGCCGTCTGCTCCGTCCATCCTCGCCGCCTCATACAGACTGTCCGGTATCCCCAGCAGTCCCGAAAGCCAGAGGATCATATCATATCCGAGATTTTTCCAGATATATACCACGACCAATACGCCAAATGCTTTCGGTGTGTTCATATAATCCGGTCCATGGACTCCAAACTTCTGCAGCGCTTCATTCAGAATCCCTCCCTGATCAAAAAAAAGCTGCCAAAACAGAACGACCGATCCTGCCGGAACCGCCATCGGAAGTAAAAAACCGGATTTCAATATACCGCTTTTCCTGCCTGTATTCAAAAGCAGGATGCCGAAAAACAGCGAGCTGCCCAAAAGCAAGGGCAGGCAAACGATCAGAAACCTGACCGTATTGCCCGCTGCCAGCCGAAACGCTTCATTTTCCAGCACTCCCCGATAATTTTCCAGACCGACAAATTCACTGCCCACCGCATTGAAAAAAGATCTCCGCACCACATCTGCAAACGGAATGAGAATAAAGATCCCCACTCCGGTCAGACTGGGCGCCAGCAAAACCCACGGAATCCAGCTTTCCTTTTTACTCGGAAAGGTAAAGTTCCATTTTTTCACCCAATGTTTTCGCTGCCTCTTCCGCACTGATCGTTCCTCCAAAATACTGATCCGCACAATCTAAAAATGCCTCTCTCACTGACAGATCTATGATGAGCGGTGTGTCTGCGCCCTTTGCCAGATCCAAGATCGGTGCGATCTGATCTCTGCTCGGATAACCATACGAATGCATTTCCCCATCGCTGAATCCAATGGAGAACAAATCTTCCTGCCCGCCTTTTTCCGCAATGTCTGCCTGCTTATCCAGACTTTCCATACGAACCGGAAGCCCCTCCATGAATTCCTGCTGCTGGATCTCATCACTCAGCATCGTTTCTATGAACTCCTGCGCCAGTTCCTTTTCGTCGGAAGACGCATTGATACCCATGCGGTTCATTGGTATATAGAGACCATGTGGGTTTACCACAGACAATCCCTGTTGTTTCTCCAAAATATCACACACAAGTGCGATCCCGGATAATCCATATATTTCATCCACGCCCGCAATATCCGTCTGCTCATATAATTCCAACATGCCGATCCCAGAAAATGCCGATATCGTATTGCCGGATGTCATAAGACCTCTGAAGTTCTCTGACCATGTATGTTCCATATCTTCTGACGGATTATTATCGACAAGCTGTTTGGACAATTCCAAAAGTTCCTGTATCTTTTCCTCAGAAAAGCTTCCGTCTTCTGTCTTCAGCGCTTCATAATTGGACGCAAATAAAAGATATGCCATCTGTCCGTAAGCCGCGGCTCCGATCACCTTTCCATCCGGCTGTGCTTCTAAAAACTGCCGGATAGATTCCAGACTGTCCAGTCTTGCCAGTGCTTCCTCCGTTCCATAGAATACAGGCATCCGGAAAGAAGCCGGAATCTCATAATTCTTTCCCTCTTTTTTTACTCCGTTTACTACTCCCACCAGCAAGGTCTTGTCTTTTACTTTTTTCTCTGCAAGATCAGTCATGTCTTCCAGTATTCCTTTTTCGATATAAGAATCGCCCGGAAGATCATCTAGGAACAGAACATCCGCCCCCTCTTTATTCAGCAAACTTGTGTTTAATGCATCAATATAATCTGCCGGATTTCCGTCTGTCCCCTGCCCGAGCGCATACTGATAATCAACCTCTACTTCGGGATGCTTTTTCTCAAATGCCCGCACCGCCGCTTCTGCCATCCGGCTCTCATAAAGTCCGTATACCGACAATGTTTTCTCTGTTTTTGTACTGAGTTCGGCGTCATAATAATAACGACAGATATGAAATGTACCGGTCTGGTAATTTTCATAAACACCGTAGAGATTCTGATCGCCGTCCGCCATAAAATTTCTCATTACAAGACTGTTCTCCATCTCCCCTAAGCTTCCCCGGCTTCCGTCATAAATCTGCTCGCCGATGCTTCCATTCTCCTGATAAACGGAAATCCCGTTTTTCGTAGCAATATAATAAGTTCCGTTCTCATCTGCCGCCAGAAAACCGAGACCAATATCCAACGCCTCCACTTGTGTTGCCCCGGACTGCTTTCCTGTCAGCGCATCGTAGTTCAGCAGATTTTCCTGATCCTGTCCCAGTGTTACGATCGTATTATCTTTGATCGCGATCATACCGTCACTGTTCGTCATGATCTGATGACTCGGCAATGTATACTTTTCTTTTCCTGTCACTCCGTCATATAAGATAATATTGGTAGTTGCAGCTCCGACCACTGCAATATCTCCGCTTTCCACCACGCCCAGATAGTACGGAACGAAACCGCCGTTTTGCTTCTGATATTCCAGATCCATACATTCCAGCACGACCTCCTGCGTTTCCCCCTCCGGCGTATGCCGGTACAGATACGTCGGCTGAGGCGGAAGTACAAACTCTCCGTCCGCCGAAGTAGTCTGGTCGGATTCCCCGGTATCTACAATGTCCGTCGTCATCAGATACAGGTTCTCATCGGCTCCCCGCAAAAGATAATTCACATAGGTATCCGCATCGATTCGCTCTTCGACCCAGGCTTCTTCTGTTTTTTCCCAGTCTTCCCCTTGCTGCGTATAAGAATATACCTGTGGCTCGTCCCCTCCGGTCTGGGTATATACTTCCAGCTTCTTTTCCTCGTTTAAAAAGCTGCCGAGATAAATTTCCTCTTCTCCCCACGGTCCTGCGATTTCTTTCTCCACATAACCGCCTTTTGCTTCTTTTTTACTTCCGTCTTCCTCCTTTTTATCTTCACTCCCGGAACATCCGCCAAGCAATCCGACGGTAATCGCCCCGCAAAGTACAAATGCAAGTATTTTCTTTAATTTCATACGTCCATCTCCTCTCTGACCCGCCTGTTTACTGCTTAACATCAATGTACAGGAAGTATTCCCCCTTGTACACCAACGCTAACGTTATCATTTATCATAAACAAAGATTCTCTAAAAATCTTTAAAGAATCCGAAATGTTTTTGGAGAATTTTTAGAGATTTGTATGATACAATAATCTGAAACAAGTTTTTCATAACATTTCAGGAAAGGATTTTTCTTATGAGAATTTTATTGATCGAAGATGATATCTCACTCTGCAACGCACTGATGATTCATCTGCGCAGCGAGGGATATGAAACGGACGTCTGTCACAATGGTACGGACGGTCTTTCCTATGCCTTGCAAAACACTTATGATGTGATCATTTTAGACCGTATGCTTCCGGAACTGGACGGTCTGACCCTTTTGTCCGCTATCCGCCGGAAAAATATTTTTACGCCGGTGATCATTGCCACTGCAATGGACTCGCTTCAGGAAAAGATCAACGGATTGGACTGCGGTGCGGATGATTATATCACCAAACCGTTCGATGCCCCGGAACTTCTCGCAAGGATCCGGGCTCTTTCCAGACGTCCCGCAGTTCTGAATGACAGTCCGCTGCTTTCCTATGGGGACTTGTCTTTCAATCCGGAAAAACAGGAACTCACCGTATCGAACAAGACACTGTCCCTGTCCAAAAAAGAAGCCGGTCTCATGGAATATCTGCTGAAAAATAAAGAACAGAATCTGCGCAGAAATCTGATGCTTTCTTATGTCTGGGGAGCGGATGCGGAAGTCGAAGAAGGCAACCTCGACAATTATATTTATTTTTTACGCCGCAGACTGCGCACTTTGAAAAGTAACGTCCAAATAAAAACGATCCATGGCGTCGGCTACCGCCTGGAAGAAAAATCCGCTGAAGCAAATGCCTGCGAGGAGGATTTGTGATGTTTAAAAAACTTCAAAAAAAGCTGACCTTTTTATACACGCTGACCACCGGTACGATTCTGACCGTGATTCTCATTATCTGCTTTTTCTATATGAAAACTGCCGTAGAAGCACGATACAAAGCCGAATTTTCCGATATTTTTCTCACAATTTCCAATCGGTTTCAAACAGAGTCTTTTTTTACCGATTCTTGGCTGGCACAAATGGAATCAGACAACCATCTCCTGATCCATATCGAAGAAAACGGAAAACCTTTATTTTTTCAAGGCGCATTTTCCCCTGATACGAAACGGGACGTCCTGCTGGAAAATGCCCGCAAAAAAGCCGCGGATATGGGGATCACTTTGCAGGCGGCTACTTTTTCTTCTCCCCTGCAGACCTCCGCTTTCACCGTAAAAGGAAATGCCAACGATTCCTATTTGTGCATGTATCTCGTGGAAGCAGGCATTTCCGGCGGTAAATCCCTGCTTGTCATGCAGGATGTCAGTTCCTTTTCCAGACAACTATTGTGGCAGGTATGCTTCTTTCTTTTCACCGGAATCGCAGGGATTATTTTACTTTATCTGGCGAGCTGGCATACAGTGGGAAAAACGCTGATTCCTCTAAAAGAAAATCAAAAAAAACAGGCAGAATTTATCGCCGCCGCATCCCATGAACTCCGCTCCCCTCTTGCGGTCATTCAGGCAAGCGCTTCCGCTGTGCGCACTTCCCCGGAAAATGCAGACCAAATGCTTTCCAATATCGAAAAAGAGTGTACGCGCATGGGCAATCTGATCAAAGATCTCCTCGTGCTGGCGGCATCCGATTCAAAAAAATGGCAGCTTACATTGGAAACTTACGACAGCGACACCCTGCTTTTGGATGTATACGAGACATTTGAACCTGTCTGCCGTCATAAAAACATCCGGCTGAATCTGCTTCTTCCGGATACCGAACTTCCCCATGTCCGCTGTGATAAAAACCGCGTCATTCAGATACTCACAATTCTTCTGGATAACGCCATTGCCTACACCGCCCCCGATAAAACGATCGATCTGCAAATTTCATCAAAAAAGAAAAAAATCTGTTATCTGGTCGCCGATCACGGGAAAGGGATTCCCGACGAGGAAAAAGACAGGATTTTTGACCGCTTCTATCAAAGCGATAAATCCAGAAAAGAAAAAGAACATTTCGGGCTTGGACTTTCCATTGCCAGAGAACTTGCCGAACTGCAAAAAGGTTCTCTGACCTTAACAGATACCCCGGACGGCGGATGCACATTTTTACTTCTTCTGCCGATTGCCGAAGATCATCTGTGAAAAATACCGTAAAAAATCAATCTCTGAGAAATCCCCGAAAATCACGTTCCTGAAAATCCGGAAATTTCTTCAAAAAGCGACATTTACAGAAAATAAGAACTTTGTTATAATCAACTCATGTTCACGCAATGTCCGCACTGCAGTTGTGAACAATTACATTTAATTCAAACTTTTTTCAAAAAGGAGGAGTTTTCTCATGCAGTATAGACCAAAGGGAGTCTGTTCCCAATCCATCAATTTTGATATCGAAGATAACAAAGTGAAAAACGTCTCATTTGTCGGCGGATGCAGCGGAAACCTTCAGGGAATTTCCCGTCTGATCGAGGGAATGGATGTCAACGAAGCGATTTCCAGAATCGAGGGAATCCGTTGCGGTTTTAAAAGCACATCCTGCCCGGATCAACTCGCAAAAGCATTAAAAGAAGCAACCGGCAAATGATCACGGTTGCTTCTTTCTTATTTTTATGGAGTTGTCTGCTTTTTTATTTGCGCTGTCTTCCCACGCGTTCCTTTAAGCAATGAGAGCAGTCACTGTTATGTAGCACGGAATTGTGGCGTTCCCGGTACAAGCTGCTATACTCTTTTTCATCTTATTTTTATAGTTGCTTCATGTGCTTACGAATACAGTGACTGCTCTCATTGCTTAAACATGTGGGAAATCAAGCCTGTCTAATCTACTTTGATGCCATCGGTGAAAGAATACGCTTCATCGTATGGATATTCGTCCACATTTCCTGCGAAATGGTCACAATGCACTCTGTAATAATATCCTCTCGGTACCTGAAGCGTCTTCCCTGTTGACACATAATAGGTATTTTCTGCTTCTTTTGCCCAAGAATAAACCTGTTCCCAATCACCGGTTTCTTCGTTATACTGATCCACATAAACAAGTACAGCCAAATAATCCACATCATGGTCAGCGGTTGTTGCCCCGTAAGCATAAATCCTTCCTCTTCCGGACTTTGAAATCGCACTTTCTCCGTCCATCAGATGCTTTCCTTTCAAAAGCGCATCTTCCGAAACTGTCCCTCGCGATTCTTCCGCGTCCGTCAGATAAGAACCATCCACTATTTTCTCTTGATCCTGTGCGGATACTCCCAGTACGTTTCCTGCAATCAACAGACACAGCATAGTCATTGTCCCAAGCATCGATATAATTCTCTTTTTCATGCTATTTTTCCCCTACTTCTCATATATATTCAACTCGTTACACTAATATGACAACTGAAAAGCAAAAAACTTACGCCTTTTTTGAAAAAAATAAATTTTTTATGATTTTATCAAATATTTCTTTCTCCAATACCCCTTTTAATTCATACTGTACTCCTTGATATTCAAAACATGCAACTCTTCTTATCTCATTCTCTTCTGGCTTTTGAAAACTCTTTACCTCTATTTCAATCCCCCTATTATCCAAAACATATTCTTCTATCAGTTGATCTTCCTCTTTTGTTCCTCTCGATGACTCTTCATCATTTGCATAAATAGTATATCGTATAGATTCATCGTTATACTTATAAAACAACTTAGCTTGTCCGATTTCTTCTTCAATAGAATAATCCACAAGTTTCATTCCCTGCGGTTTACTTAAAAGTCGGACTACTATAATCCCCAACTGTTCATTAATTTCACTATACGCTTTTGCTTCATCCACATCCCCCGTGCTTTGCTTATCCATGTCTTCCACATTAATTACTTTTACAGATTCATCCCCCACGATCACATCCAGCAATTCTTTCCAATAAGACTTGCTGCCAACACTGACACTTCCAAAAGCAAATACCAGCACAAGTACTGCCGCCAGAACAAGATACCAGTGTTTTGTCCTTTTTCTCCGGTATCTCTTTTCAGGCTCACTTATTCTATTTTCTTGTTTTTCTTTTCGATACTCCTTTTCTTCCAATTCACGGATTTTTGCAAAAAGGGCATCGTCCATTTCTTTTGTCACCTGAATGTTATCTAACTCAGGATGATCGTCCAGTTCTTTTTCAATCTGCCGAACTTCTTGTTCTGATTCGTCTTTTATCGATAATTTTCTTGTTTTTTCCATTCTGCTGCCCCTTAATTCTATCGTTACTTTCTTCTTGACTTTTCTTTAAATAAGGTTAATATGAATCTAGGACTTTTCGTTTTTTCACTTCTGCCGAACACATACAGCAAAATGAATACGATCTATTTGTCCTAAAGAATATATTCTATCTGGAGGATTTTATATGAAACGGATCATACTCACCGGCGGTGGAACTGCCGGTCATGTCACTCCGAATATTGCACTGATTCCTAAACTTCGCGAACTAGGTTACGATATTCAATACATCGGTTCCTATAACGGGATTGAAAAAGAACTCATTGAACCTTTCGGTATTCCATATCACGGAATCTCATCCGGTAAATTACGCCGCTATTTCAGTCTGCAAAATTTCACGGATCCATTCCGTGTATTAAAAGGATTGAGCGAAGCTAAAAAACTGATACGCGAACTCAAGCCTGATATCATTTTCTCAAAAGGCGGCTTTGTATCCGTTCCGGTTGTTCTTGCCGGAAAGAAAAATAAAGTTCCGGTCATTATCCATGAATCGGATATGACACCCGGTCTGGCTAATAAACTTGCCATTCCCTCCGCAACAAAGGTATGCTGCAACTTTCCTGAGACTATGAACTATCTTCCTGCCGAAAAAGCTGTGCTTACCGGTTCTCCGATCCGTCAGGAACTTTTAACAGGAAATCGCATCGCTGCACTGGACTTATGTGGATTTACCGCGGACAAACCGGTTATCCTCGTAATCGGCGGAAGCCTTGGTTCTGTCGCAGTCAATACCGCAGTCCGTGATGCGCTTCCTGAACTGCTTAAAACATTCCAGATCATCCATCTCTGCGGAAAAGGAAAACTGGATGAATCACTGACCGACCAAAAAGGATATAAACAATTTGAGTACATCAGTGAAGAACTTCGTGATATTTTTGCTTTGGCAGATATTGTGATTTCCCGTGCCGGTGCAAATGCGATCTGCGAGTTATTAGCACTGCGCAAACCGAATCTCCTGATTCCGCTTTCCGCAAATGCAAGCCGCGGAGATCAGATTCTCAATGCCCGTTCTTTTGAACGTCAGGGATTCAGCATGGTTCTGGAAGAAGAAGCTGTCAATAAAGAAACGCTTCTTTCTGCTGTACAACAGTTGTATCAAAACCGTGAGGTCTTCACCGATGCGATGAAAAACTCCGGTCAGCAAAACTCCATTGATACCATTATCAAGCTGATCCAGGATCATTCCAAATAAACAAGTATTGCATTGTCGTATCTTAGACCATTTCAATCTGAAAGAAAACAGGTGCTTTCCCCGCACCTGTTTTCTTATAAGTGCTTCAACTCTTCGTATTCCACACTAAATGTCTTTTTGATCCACTTTCTTGCCCTGTACAGTAAAACATAAAAGGCGTCTTTCTTCATCCCCATTTTCCTTGCCGCCTCTTCCTGCGGATATTCCATAAGACATACCAGCATAACTGCCTCGTACCACTTCGGATTCTTTTCCAGCAATGCTGTCATAATCGTTTCATGAAGCTTTGCTCTTTGCTTTTCCGTATACTCACCCATATATTCTTCCTCTGAGCTTTCCCTCATCGATTCTGTAAATGATATCTTTTCTTCCGAAGTACTCTCCGCAAACTCACGTGAAAACCGTTTTTTATAATTGAGTGCGCGATGCTTTGCTTTCAGGCAGAGCCATGCTTTTATATTCCGATATTCCGTTCCCTGTTCTTTGTATAAAGTCAAAAATATATCCTGCATAATATCTTCTGCAGCCTGCAGATCACCGATAACCTGATATGCCACTTTCAGAACAAGATTCTTATATTTCTCATAAATCTCGTTAAACTCGTGATTCTCTATCAACATTCTATCTCCGGTAATTCTGCTATTTCTTCAACTTCATTAAAATCTCTTCTTTGTCTGTCTCTGTAAGTTCTCCCATTTTCCATCCCAAGCCAACCTGATCGCCCTCGTATCTCGGGATCAGATGCATATGAAAATGAAAAACGGTCTGACCTGCCACTTCTTCATTATTCTGTACAATGTTATATCCATCACATCCAAGAACATCTTTCAATTGATTGACCATCTTCTTTGCCAAAACCATTACTTTTGCAGCAAGTTCATCATCCAGATCAAACAAATTTCTGTAATGTTCCTTCGGCAGGATCAGCGCATGTCCTTTCGACGCCGGTCCCAGATCAAGGATCACCCTGAAATCATCATCTTCATAAAGTGTTGCCGACGGGATCTCTCCTGCCGCTATTTTGCAGAAAATACAATTGTCATCTCTCATAGTATCCACTCTCTTTCTGTAACTTTTATTTCTTGTAGTATATCCTATTTCTTCCAAAAAGAGAAGTCAAAATCAATTTCCCGGCTCTTCTTCCCACTCTTCAATCTGTTGCTTTTCCCGGTAAAATTCTTGTCGAAATATGTCTCACTGATTTTATTGAATCCCACACGTCCGCATGCTAGACTGAGGGTGTTATCAGTTAAACTTACCACTTTTACTACGAATACGAAAGGAAATACTATGTTACATAATATCGATTTAAACAAAATGAATCAACTCATGAAAGAAAATAAAGACGCAAAACAGATTATCAGCCAGCTGCTCGAAAACCACCATACCGCAGTTTCTACCATTGCGCATGAAATACGAAACCCGCTGACCCTTGTTTCTTCCGCACTTCAAGTCATGGAAATACAGCATCCGGAAGTAAAAGATTTTTCACACTGGTCACAGATGCATGAAGATGTTAATTTTATGTGCAGTTTGCTGAATGAATTATCCTCGTTCAACAACAGTGATTCTCTGCACTATTCTGTTTTTTCCATCGGGCCGCTTTTAAAAAATATTGCCGTTTCATTTGCAATCTCTCTGGATGAGCACGACAACCATATTGAATTTTCTTCTGATATAGCCCCGGATCTTCACAACTTTACAGGTGACAAGATCAAGTTGGAAGAAGTCCTGCTGAATATTTTGAAAAATGCACAGGAAGCAATTCCGACGGACACTTTACATGGTTCTATCCATATGAAAGCCGAACAGATCGCCGATATGCTTATCATCAAAATCACTGACAATGGATGTGGAATTTCCGCAGATCACTTAGAATCCATTTTTGAACCCTTTACTACCTACAAACAAAATGGAACCGGTCTCGGACTTTCCCTCTCCAAACGGATCATTGAAGCTCACGGCGGAACTATTTCTGTGAACTCTGTTCCCGGAAAAGAAACCTTATTCACTTTAAGACTCCCTATGTGATCTGTATCTGCTTCTACGAAAAATCTGCCATATTTCGCCAAGCACCGCTTCCAGCAGAAATCCACAGATCAAGCCACCAATATGAGCAGCATTGTCAACTCCACTGCTGCTCAGACCAAAATAGAGGCTTAAAGCAACCATGAAGAACAATCCTCTTCTGCTCACTCTCCCAACATGTCCCCGATTACGGATCGCGGCAAATAATAACGCTCCCATCAACCCGAATACCGCGCCGGACGCTCCCGCTGAGACAACATACACTCCCGAATTTCTATTCAGAAAAAGTGAAAGCAGATTTCCTCCGATCCCACTGAACATATAAATCAAAATAAAACGTATTTTTCCTGTGACAGCCTCTAAATTCCAGCCGAGAGCACCAAGCATTACCATATTATTTAATAAATGCTGCATCCCAAAATGCAGAAACATACTGGTCACCAGACGATAATACTCTTTCCCCTCCAGAACATATGGGGCGTACATCGCTCCATGTTCCAGCAAAAACATCGTATCTCCGTCTTTACCGATCAACATGATTCCTAAAAAGATCCCGATATTGACAATAATAAATCCCGTTGTACAAATGGCTTTTTTCTTTCCCTGCAAAACCTATCCTCTTTCTCTTATTTCAATTCAATGATTCTATTATAGGTTAGTGGATTCTTCTTGTCCATCTGTTTCCGTCATCAGATCATCCCATTCCCCCCAGTTTTTTCCGGGTGAATGCCATATAGATCGCTTCCAGGGATTGTGCCATCCATCTTCTTCTCGTATCATCTCCGCATGAGAAATAACTTTATGCCTCCATTTCTGATGAAACTGTCTTTTAAGTACATATTCTTCTTCCTCACATTCCTCCTCATCTGACAGCGTAAATGCATTCCCGAATTCCTGCTGTACATCCGGTTCCTGTATCTCTTCTTTTTTTCGCTCTTCCTCATGAATCTCATATTCCTCCATAATTGTCTTCAAATCATATTTTTCCTGTAATGTTGCTTTATGAAGTTCATATGCCAAAAAAATTCCTTCGACATCTTCATAATCTAAAGTCTTCACAAAATATTCGGACAGTTCATGAAAAGACTGCAACAGTTTTTTCTTTTGTACCGGCAAATAACAGAACCACCATTTTCCTGCTTTCCGAAAAAGATACTCCGGTTCCAGCATGAGGCAATCCGGATTCAACATATGTTTTTGTAAAATTTCAATCACCTCGAGCAGTCGTCCGATCAATTCCTGAATATCTGCTTTTTTCATACAATCTTTCGCATACAGATCACTCATAGAAGCGCATCCGCCTACACCATATGTATAGCAGCTTGCACCGTTCACTCCGCACCCCTCTATGGGTAAAATCCCATCTATTGGATTCCTTTGCAGCATAGGCATCTGGTAATCTTCTGTATACGGTTCTGCCACCGTCACTCTGAAAAAAGCCTGACTCAAATTTGTCTCATACTCCATGTGGATATGCTCTTCCATTTTTACATCCCTCCTCTTTCTTTTTCCACTGTACTTTCACTTCCTATGCTGTCTTTCACCTCTTCCAGCAACCGCTTTCTGCGTATTTTTCTCTCCGGTTCTACAATCGAGGCACTCTGTCTGATCTGTAATTTCATCTTTTTTCGCTCTGCATATACATTCACACGGACTCGCTTTTCACTTTCTTCAATAGAAACTTCTGTGTGAGGAAATAAAATCAATTTTCCTTGTATGCGTTCCCGATAAAATTCTGTAAGATCCGCTTTTCCATCTGTCTCCGGCTTTCTGGTCATCTGAGCTGCCACGACCGCAGTCTCTCCCGCCACACCTATTAAAATATTTTTATCATGATAATAAAATACGGTGTATATGATCATTACAAAAATAAAAAATATCATAGGCACAATGTATGTCATCTCCACGGTGATCACTCCGCTCACCGTTCTCTTTGCTTTACTTTTCTTATCTTTCATATGATTCATCCCACACCTCCAAGTACTCTTACAAAAAAATATCCAATCCCCAAGAATGGTACAAATGGAACTGTCGTTTTTCTATGAAATTTTCCAAATACCAATGCCGCAGCAGAAACCACTGCTGACAGAAAAAATGCGATTGCCAGCAAACTGATCAGATTCCAAAATCCAACGGCCACACCTAACAGCAAGATCAATAAACTGTCTCCGTATCCAAAACTTTCCCGCGTCATTTTACTTATCATTAAAAAAATACAGCCTGCTGCCGCCCCGAATAAACAAAGTTCCCATGGAGTCTCTCTTCTGATAAGCTGAGAAAGTATGACACAGATCCCACCAGCCGCCAATAACCACATCGGCAGTTTTCTGGTTCGTATATCCAACACAGAAAGTATGACAAGATATATAAAAAACGTGATCTGGATTATTTTCCGCATTTATTGCATGCCCCCATTCCCGCAACCTCTGATTTTTTCACTGCCCGGATTGAACGCTTCAAGCCACTGCAGTTGAGTGAATTATGATATTTAGTTCCATAATTTGTAATATAAACTCCCGCCATCGATTCTCCGTGAACACATTTGTCACACGCATGATAAATTCCTCCCGATTCATTCCTGAGATCTTCTACTGACGCTGCCGGAACAAACTGAACGGATAGCTGAAGATAAGAGCACCGATAATCGGTATGATACACAATCCCTGTCTCCGTAATATAAACAATACTTTCCTCCCCTTCCGCTTCATTCTGATCGGCATATCCCGTCCATGCTTTTACTTGAAACTCATGTTCCTGTTTTAACCGGATCCCTGTATATTCAGGAAACGGAAGCTGCAGTTTATACGAAACTTTAATGCGCAGCACTTCGTCGTTCGAATCATAATATGTCGCCCAACAGCGGATACCGCTGCTTCCTCCTGATATAATGCTCCGGTCCAACCGTTCCGCTTCCGCTAGATTCACCAGATCTGCCTGAAATTTGACCGGATTAAAAAATGGGTGAATGGCAGCATCTTCCGCTGCGATTTTTGCCGCTCCATGCGCTGCCGTTCCGATTGAAAACCGAATAGCCTGTATTTCCAAGAGATAAACCAGACACATGATCGCGAATAAAAATAATGGAATTGTCAATGCCGACTCTACGGTTACACTGCCTTTGATCCTTGTCTTTGAATCTGATGCAGACGCCCTTTCCCGATCGGATATGGATGGGTTTCTATTTATTTGTGTCATCGCAGTCTTCCTTTCTTTTTATTTTTGTAGTAACTTTGGCGTTTCTATCTGTGGGGAACAGACAGTCTCGGGATGAAAAGGCGCCTGCATCAGATTCAAAGATTTGTTACAGCAGCAATGTGCAAAGAACAATGTGCCCTTTACACACTGCCGCCAGCGTCGATGTACAACGGGAAATACGCTTGTTCATCAACGCTAAGAATATCCGAAATATGCCGGAAATGAATATGTGATCCCTGTTCGTATTTCGGCAGTACTTTTTATCTTTAATTTTGTAACGCATTGGTCTGCATGAAAATGAGAATGTCCCTTTTCAAATCTGATATTTTGCTCAATTCGGTCCAAAGTCCGCATTGTCAGTTCTTCTTCTCCTTTCATAAAAAGCAAGATCTGTAAATACTGCATATAAGTCATTCCATCCTCTGCATCCATCCCCTCCATCCCGTCTTCCCCCGAACCGATCCGGAATACAGACTCCAATGACAGCTGCCATGTCTCTTCCGACTTCATCAAAGCTGCTCGCTTTCCCGAGAGAAGTGCCCGCAGATCCATCACACTTTCCCCAAAGCACCATAAGAGCAGCAAAATCTGTTTTAACCCCTCTGCCGCCTCCGGATGCAATGCAACTGCTGCCAAGGCAAGCGCCAAGACTTCCGCTTCGCCTTGTTTCTTTGCATCAGACAACAAATACACATAATTCATCGCTAACCGGAAACAGAAAAGCTGCCGGACTACGGACCTTAAATTTTCTTCATCGCTACTTTTACCACTGATCATATATTCGATCTCGTAATCCAGATTTCGATTTTTTCCGTGCGGTTCTGTTGCAGATCCGAACGTTTCCAGAATATATTGTTCATACAATACTTTTCCCTTGACTCCCCCAGTATTGGAGCGCTGGGGAAAACTCCCCCAGCCCGACTCCTTATTTCCGGCAGACAACATTTCTGCCGGATTTACCGACTTTGATGATAAAATGAATGTTTTCGGCAGTACCAATGACAACAGACCAGACTTTTTCGCCTCTGTGATTCCATCAAACTCTTCCGGCAGTATCTCCTCATTCTGCCCGATCAACTGATCGATCTCCTCCGATACCGCTTCACCTTTGATCTCTTGTTCTTCCCATTTTTCCGATAATCCGACAAGATTCTGAATCAGGTCAATTCCGTCCTTACTTTCCATATACGCGAGCACTTGCTCACGAAATGCCTGTCCACCATTGTCTGTCAGAAGCTGAAGATCTGTGATTTCCTGTTCTATTCCCGGATTTCCGTAATATGCCATCCGATTTAATAACAAATCTTCCTCGAATTGCCCGCTTCCGTATGACATATCAAATGCAAAAATATCATAGTCCTCCAATAAATCTTTCTGATATTCCCCGAAAACAGAATAGAGCGCCCGGTCTACATCCATTCGTTTTTGATTCTTTGAAGTTTGGATCATGGAACTTTCTGTCAGCGCCAGGATAAAAGATACCAGCAGTACAAAAACCAGGCTTAAAAATGCCGTAATCTCACCTCGTACTGTCCTTTTCTTTTCTCTTTCCCGATTACTCTTCATTCTCTTTCCTAAATGCCTGCACTTTCGCTTGTGATCTTATCAAAAATCGTATTGACTAAATCGATCAGTTGATTTTTGAATATCAAAATCAGGGCGATGATCACCACCAAAATAAGCAGCATTTCTATCACTGATAACCCCGAGTTGTCCTTTAAAATCGCAATCCCTTCCCGGAATTTTCTTTGGATCATCCGTCTCATTTTCTGTATTTTTTTCATAAGCTTCCCTCCATCTTCCGCCTTTACCGGCACAACAGCCTTTTAAATCTGTACGGAAAAGAATGCCGGGACAACGATGATAACAAGCACAACTCCCAGCATCAGGAACATAGGAGCCAGCATTTTTGTTCCTGCTTCTTCTCCAAGTTTTTTTGCAAAGTCTTTCCGTTCTTCAAATGCTTGAAACGCTTCCTGCTTCAGCAGTTCAGAAATTCCTCTGGAACCTTTTTTCAGATTCTGTGAAAGCAATGTTCCGAATTTCCGATACTTCGTGAGTCCACATCGTTCCCCAAACCGTTCATAACATTCGCTTTCCGACGCTCCGCTGCTGATTTCATGCATTGTATATGCCATTTCCTCATAAATTTCCCTGCGCCCGTTTCTTTTTTCCTCTTCTTCATAAGACTGGACAATTTTACTCCATGCATTTCTCACCGGTAAACCAGCCCCCAAATAAAGCGTAAATCTGCTGATCAACTGTGGATAGTCGAATTCCATCTGCTTTTTCCGCGCCTTGTCTTCTTCTTTTTTCCTTTGTCCTTCCGCCGCATAACACAACATCGCAAGTATGGTTCCAAGCAGAAGGATCCCCACAGCCCGAAAATCTGTCACATATTTCCACATGACCTGCTGTCCGTCCACACTGGTCGGAAGAGACATCTTGTCCTTTGTTGCCTGTTCTTTATCCAGTCTTTCTGTTTCTGCTTTCAGATCCTGTAACCATCTCTCCGCCTTTGTAAGTTTCGGGGGATATATATGCACATAAAATGTATGATAAAATGTTTCTTCCCCATAACTTAACACAGCATCCAACTTCAACAATATTCCCGATGCATCCACCACCTCCTGACGCAGTTTTCCCTGTTGATCCATCACCTCATAATTATCCAATTCCCACGCGATCGTTATCCCTGTTTCCGGTATCTCCGTAATCAGATCCAGATCGCTTCTTACCTCATCCAGACTTTTGTTTTCTCCCAGAATAAGTGTTTCCAGCTTCCTTGCAGCTTCTTCAAATACATTCTCCAACTCTTCTTTGGTATATTTTTCCTCGCTGACTTTCACAGTCACGGATTCTTTCACATCCCCGATCTGCACTTCCAGATCTTCTTCCCGGCTTCCCATCCCGGGCGCATTTCTCTGCAAAACACTCTGCCCATGTTCATCCTGCAAAAGTTTCTTTCCGTTATCCGACATAAATACAAGAAATGCGATTCCTGCCGTGCCAAGAAAAATCAAGATTATTTTTCTGCAAAGTTCTTTTCCCGGTTTCTTCATTCTTCTATACCTCAATTTTTATGATCCGATTTCCAAGCCGGTAGGCAAACAGATATACGACCATACATCCCGTCATCAATAATACTCCCGGAATGTTTCCATACAATACATTTAGAAACTCCGGGAATGCCATGCGCATATAACCGATCATCCCAAGAGGAATCACACACATCACATGAAATTCCAATCGTTTTGCTGCCAGAACCGTCTGTATTTCGCGTTCTGTCTCTATCTTTCCGCCTATGATCCGAACCGTTTCTTTCAATATAGAGATACTGTCCCCTCCTGTTCTTTTCGCCGCCGCAAATACCGTCACAAAGTTATTCACATCCTCCTGATTTACTCTTTTTGAAAATGAAGTCAAAACTTGTTCCGCCGTAAGATTCATATCTAGTTCTCTGACCATTCTTTCAAATTCTGTCCGTATCCGACTGCCCTCCCGGTACAATGGACGCAAATCTTTTTCCGTCTCGCGTATCGCATTTTCAACAGAATATCCTGCCTTTAAAAGAGACGATAAAATCTGGATCCCATTTTGAAATTGTTCACGAAAAAGTTGTTCTTTTCTTTTACAACACTCCTCTCTCCACTCATGCCAGTACCAGATTCCGACCGGAAGAAGCGCCGCGACCGCTAACCATGTATTATAAAAAAGCCATGCCGCAGTCCCCACCAGTAACACAGACTGCACTGCTGCCGCCACATACTCCCTCCGGCTGATATCCTGCTGCCAGCAGCTTGTCCCGAAAAGCCAGTTCTTCCACCTTCACCAATGTTCCCTTAATTTTTCCATTCTCCATTCCCTCCTCCCGAAATTCATACAAAGTCCGCAGCCTGATCTGACCATCCTCAACTCCCATGACCTCTGCTATCTCCAAAACTCTCCGGCTCTTATCCCGAAGTCTTCCAAGATGAACGATAATATCCAGTGCCGAAGCAATCTGCCGCTGAATTGCAGCAAGCGGCAATTCAATCCCCATCATCATCATTGTTTCCAGACGGTGCAGCATATCTGCCGGATTATTGGCATGCCCGGTCGACATGGATCCGCTGTGTCCGTTCAGCATCGCGGAAGAAATCATATCTACAGTCTCTTCTCCTCGAACTTCTCCTACAATGATCCGGTCCGGACGCATTCTCAGCGCAGACCGGATCAAATCCCGGATCGTAACCGCGCCTTCTCCTTCCAGATTTGCATTTCTCGCTTCCAACCGTACCAGATTCGGAACTCCATGTATCTGTAGTTCCGCATTATCTTCGATCGTTATGATCCGATCTTCTTTCGGAATAAAATCAGACAACACATTTAAAAACGTTGTCTTTCCAGCTCCGGTTCCTCCACTCACAAAAATGTTATATTTGGCACGCACCAGAATTTTCAAAAAGTCAGCCGCCTCTTTCGGGAGACTTCCCCATAAGATCAGTTGTTCCATCGTAACAGCCTCTTTCGGAAACTTCCGGATCGTCACGATCGGTCCGTTCAATGCGACCGGTTTCAGCACAACATTTACCCGTGATCCATCTTCCAGACGCGCATCTGCGATCGGAGAACTCTCATTTACATAGCGGTTCGTACCGGCAACGATCTGCTGTATCACATCCTCCAATCTGTTTTGTGATAAAAAACGCCGGTCAGAACGCACGATCCGACCATCACGTTCCAGAAAAATCTCATCCGTACCATTGATCATAATCTCCGTGATCGTGTCATCCTCAATCAGTTCCTGCAAAATATCCAGCTTTCGAAATGAATGAAACAACTGACGGCTCAGCAAAATCTGTCTGCGCAACGGTATATATTCTTCCTCGGCCGCTTCCTGAAGCACTTCTCTGATCAGATCGGTAAGTTCCTCGTCCGATATATCCCGTGTCAGATCGATCCGCTCTAATACGCGTTCATATAATTGCTCTTCCCTCACTTCTTTTTCCCTGCTCCGATCTTTCTCCGCATCTTCACCTGTACCGTTTTCTCCAAAACTTCTTCAAGACCCATTTTCCGCAAATTCTCCGTATACTGTGACATCTTTGCCAGTGCGGCTGCCTCCTCGATCACCGGAGTATATATCGTGTCGCATCGCATCAGAATAGAATATAACCCTGTAATGCTGTCTCCAAGATCCAGAATCACTTTTCCATAAACGCACTGCTCTAAAATGCACTCAAGCAATGTCAGCCATTCCCGCTCTTCTACTGCCCGAAGATCCTGTACACAGGCAATCGGATACACGTAATCCAGCTTTCCCGCCTGTCCTGTCATGGAACTGATACGAAGACCGAAATCTTTTCTTTCCTGACTGCAGTAATAAAGAAGATCGCCCAACGTCTGATCCTGTTCCCCCGGAAAATACAAATTCCCACCGGAATATTCCTCCAGATTCAAATAGATCGACGGTTCTTTTTCCGCCAGTCTCTTGCCTAATTCAATTGCAAACCGGGTTTTCCCAATGCGGTGTATCGGAGAATATACTCCGATCAGTTCTCCCTCTGTTTCCTCCACCGGAAAATACTTCTTATCGATACACTGCTTTTCTGCCTCCATCATACGGTTCCAGATTGCTTCCGCACTTTGGTAGCGATAGATTTCCCGACCTCCCGCTCCAGCCTTTTCAGAAAGTTCTCTCGTCAGCAGAAAGCGGGTCTTCGCAGAGATCGGAGATTCCAGTTTCTGAAAATATTCGCCGGCGATCAGAAGAACATGTATCGTCTCTTTTTCTGAAAATTCTGCCGCCTCCTCTACTGTATCGAACAGATACAAGCGAATCCCGGCTACCTTTTTCCCACTGAATATTTGCAGAAGATTTTTTGCATACTGCTTTTCACAGTCGCAGATCACAATATTTTTTACATACAACCTATCCCTCCTGTTCTTCTTTTTCACTTTCTAATTCGAATAATTTTGCTGCGAATATGCAGCATGATCCTTACATGACGGCTGAATTCAGATCTATATCAGCCTAAGATATATCTGTCTCAAAAACGAAAACAGATGTGACAGCAGCACTGATGTCTGCTGTGTGAGTTGTATTATAAACACGTCATTCTGAAATGTCCATAGCCATTTCTAAATTTGCAGCTTTTTGTTAAATACTTCTCGATTGCAAACTTAAATTCCACCCTCATATGGAATTTAATCTTACAAATTCCCCTTCACTTAACAGTGGAATTTAATCTTTCCCAAATATCTGTTAAACTCTCTATAAATATGTCTGTTTCCTC
>ENA-OQKY01000112-OQKY01000112.1-human-gut-metagenome-genome-assembly--contig:-NODE-112-length-107415-cov-14.314192_pt1 | contig 107415 bp, 95 predicted proteins | sample MGYA00242652_ERZ504805 | MGnify/ENA primary metagenome ERZ504805 (study PRJEB26092, sample SAMD00036400) | human gut metagenome | host: Homo sapiens | study: EMG produced TPA metagenomics assembly...
GTGCGCTTATGCGGTATTAGCAGTCATTTCTAACTGTTATCCCCCTGTATGAGGCAGGTTACCCACGCGTTACTCACCCGTCCGCCGCTCAGTCACAAAGACTTCAATCCGAAGAAATCCGTCTTAGTGCTTCGCTCGACTTGCATGTGTTAAGCACGCCGCCAGCGTTCATCCTGAGCCAGGATCAAACTCTCTGATAAAGTGTTTGTCCAGGAACAGAATTAACTTTGGCTAATTCTGGCTTATTGAGCTAGGCTCAATAAGATATCCCTTTTACTGTTTTGGTTCGTTAGAACCGTTCGTTTGTTACTAATGAATGTAAAAGAATTTTCGATTCATGTGTTTCACTGTTCAGTTATCAAGGTTCCTGTCAGTTTTTGACAGCTTTGATATTTTATCATATCGTTCTGTGCTTGTCAAGAACTTTTTTACTTTTTATTTTCGAGCAATTATCCCAAAAATATTTTCTGAAAACTTACATTTTCATCAATCGTTGTCACTTTTCTTTCGTGACAGCTATAATAGATTATCACATCTTTCGCTGTCTGTCAATAACTTTTTTCAATTTTTATTGAAGTTATCAACCCTCTGTTTTAGCGGCAACTTTGATAGAATATCATAACTTCTATCCATTGTCAATCTATTTTTACTTTATTTTCTAAATCCAGTAAAAATAGCCACCAGAACTCGCCGGTAGGCTTTTATAATAGCATTACTTGCCAAATATGTCAATAACTAAACAACAATTTTTTCAGATATTTTCCACGTTTTACCACACTACTCAATAATACATCTAATTTTTCCAAAAAGGGCGTCAATTCGTGTGCCACCCATTAAAAATTGGGCTGCTGCAATGCGTGATCACTCTTTTCTGAACATTTTTTCAATCTTCCTCCAACTTTCATGGTCTGCTGACGGGTGTCTCTTATTACCACAGGAATAAAAAAGCTCATATATACCCGTTAAGGACATTGCCATATGATATGAAATGACATTGTCAACTTTCTAATAAAATCACGAGAATAATACAAAAACAGAGATTCCGGCCGCATTCATGCGCCGGAATCTCCGCTCCTCTGACCTTAAAAGTCAAAGATCTGTTCTCTATTTTTCAATCACCAGTGCCTCATAAGGTCTCAGCCTGATACTTGAGGCAGCTTCCTGCTCCTTATAATTGCCGATCAGCACCTTTTTTCCCACAAATTCTTCAGGCACGCCGAAGACCGTCTCCTCCTCTGTGAAGTTGCAGACAACCAAAAGCTTTTCATCTCCCAGACTGCGTGAGTACACAAAAAGTTTTTCATCTTCCGGCATCAGCAGTTCATAATGTCCGTATACGATGATTTCTTTTTCCCTTCTCAGACGAATCAGTTCCTTATAATAGGAGAATACGGAATCTGCCCGTTTCACCTGCTCCTCTGCGTTGATATCTTCATAGTTAGGGTTTACCTTCATCCAGGGAGTTCCCATAGAGAAGCCTGCATTTTTACCGGCAGTCCACTGCATAGGTGTTCTGGAATTATCTCTGCTCTTGTAGCGCAGATACCGCATCATGGTCTCACCGTCGATTTTTCCGCTGTCCACATATTCGTGATATGCATTGATACTCTCAATGTCACAGAAATCATCTACAGTGTCAAACTCCATATTTGTCATACCCAGCTCCTCGCCCTGGTATACATAGGGTGTTCCCTGCATCATGTGCAGACAGGTTGCCAGCATTTTGGCAGATACTTCACGATATCTCACACTGTCGTTGCCAAACCGGGAGACTACTCTGGGCTGGTCATGATTCGTCCAATAAAGGCTGTTCCATGCTGTTCCTTCCAGCTCATTTTGCCATTTTGACAGATTTTCCTTCAGTTCTGTGAGCTTCACCTTCCTGTCGCTCCACTTGGAAAACTCTCCGCCGTCCAGACCCATGTGTTCAAACTGGAAGACCATATTCAGCTCTGTTCCCTTTTCAGAGGCATATCTCTTTGCCTCCTCAATGGTAACACCGGCACATTCTCCCACTGTGAGCAGATCGTATTTTGACAATACCCTCCGGTTCATCTCCTGCAGGTATTCGTGGACATGAGGGCCGTTCTGCACGTATGGAGACGCATCTCCATGAAGGCCATCACGCACTTCCCCGTCGGGAAGCCCCTCCGCTTTGGAAATCATGCTGATCACGTCCATACGGAAACCGTCGATCCCCTTCTCACACCACCAGTTCATCATGGAAAATACTTCATCCCGAACTTTTGGGTTCTCCCAGTTCAGATCCGGCTGCTTTCTGGAAAACATATGTAAATAGTACATATCTCTATTCTCATCATATTCCCATGCGGGACCATTAAAAACAGATCCCCAGTTATTTGGCTCTTTTCCGTCCTTTCCCTCACGCCAGATATAATAATCACGATACGGGTTATCCGTTGACCTTCTGCTCTCCATAAACCAGGAATGTTCATCTGAAGTATGGTTTACCACCAGGTCCATCACAATTTTTATCCCTCTTTCATGGGCCTGTTCCAGCATTCTGTCAAAATCCTCCATAGTGCCGAACTCTTTCATGATGGCCTGGTAATCACTGATGTCATAACCGTTGTCATCGTTGGGTGACTGGTAAACCGGTGAGAGCCATATCACATTAATGCCCAGTTCCTGCAAATAATCCAGCTTACTGGTAATACCGTTAATATCCCCAATCCCGTCTCCGTTGCTGTCGCAGAAACTCCTTGGGTAAACCTGATAAACCACACTTTCTTTCCACCATGCTTTTTTCATAATTCTTTCTCCTTTTTACTTTTATGCTTTCACTGCACCGTTGGTAACACCGCTGATAACCTGTTTCTGCGCAAACAAATAGAAGATCACAATAGGCAGAAGGGCCAGCAGGTATGACGCAAAGGCCAGGCTGTAGTCAGTTGCAAATTCCCCTTTAAACACATACTGCGCGAGCTGCAGTGTCTGATTCTTCTGGTCGCTGATAATGACCAGAGGCATAGTAAAGTCGTTCCAGCACCACAGGAAGGTAAGTATGGCCACTGTGGCGTTCATAGGCTTCAGAACTGGGAAAATGACCTTGTAAAACATCTGAAACGTATTTGCCCCGTCAATAGTTGCCGCCTCATCAAGAGCTGTGGGTATGGACTTTATATATCCGGAATAAAGGAAGATGTTCATGGGCAGACCCATGACAATATAAAGTACGATCAAGCCCGGTACGTTGTCCATATGGAAAAAACTCACCTGCTTTACCAATGGCAGCATAATGATATTAAAGGGAATGAACATGGCACTGATCAAAAAATAGTAAATAAAATCATACAGTTTCCTGCCCCTGTTCCTTGTAATGGCAAAGGCCATGAAGGAATTTGTGGCAATCGTTCCCGCAACGGAAACGACTGTGATGATCAGTGTGTTTTTGAAGGTAACGAAAAAATTTGTCTTTTCAATAGCTGTTATAAAATTCTCAAAATGCAGCTTGTCCGGGAAAGCCAGCACGGACTGGGCGATCTGTTCCGGTGTTTTCAGAGCGATGACTACCGTGATATAAAGCGGAAACAAAATGACAACTGCTGCCAGTGCAAACAGAACAACTGTGAGTATCGTATTGTTTTTCTTGTTCTTCAGCATCTCTTACGCCTCCCTCTTCTCTAAAACTTTTGTCTGGAACAATGAGATCACAGCTATGACAATGAAGAAGATCACCGCATTGGCTGACTGATACGCATACTGCGCACCGGAAAATCCCTGCTTGTAAATGAGTACCGAAATAGACTGTGTGGATGTACCCGGTCCTCCGTTTGTCATTGCTATGATCTGGTCAAATACCATGAGGAAGTTCTTTACACAGAGCACCATGTTGATGGTAAAAAACGGTGCGATCAGCGGGAAGGTCATCTTCCAGAAGGTAGTCCATTTGCCCGCCCCGTCTATGCTGCTGGCCTCGTAAATATCTGTATCCACAGTCTGCAGGCCAGACATATAGATTATGGTGTTAAAGGCAACTGCCTGCCACACACCTACCACCAGAATACCAATCCAGGCCAGATTTTCCTGGCCGAGAATATTCGTGCTTAAAAATCCAATCCCCAGTTTCTGTCCCAGATCCGGCAGAACATTGGAGAAAATAAAGTTAAATACAAAGCTGACGATCAGGGCACTCAGCATGTAAGGCAGGAAATAAATCGCCTTCAGTGCATTTTTACATCTGATCTTTGCATTGAGCGCCAGGGCCAGCAGAAGGCTTATCACATTGACCAGTATGGTGGCACAGACTGCATATTTAAATGTAAACTTGTAGGCATCTCCGATCGCCTCGTCTCCCCACAGTTTCAAATAATTGGCTATCCCTACGAAATCCCAGGTCCCGTATCCCTTCCAGTCTGTAAAGCTGTAAAAAATCCCTTTCAAAAAGGAAAATGTGTGAAAGGTGAAAAACAGTACCAGCATCGGTATGATGATCGCCATATAAGCTCTGTTCTTTTTCATGATCCATCCCCCTAAAAACTGTTGTATTTGTCGTATTCTTTATCCAGTTTCTTCAAAAACTCTTCCACATCTCCCCTGCTGCCCACAAAAGTCTGCAGCGTCACAGTGAAATCAAAACCTGTGGGGTAATAATGGTCCGCGAAATCTCCGATATTATCATCGGCAAACTTCTCCGCAACACCTGCCACACTGGCATTGTCCTGCACGACAGTGTCCACAGACGGAAAAGCAAACTGGTCTTCTATATATGCCTTAACCTTTTCGTCCTGAAAGATAAAGCTGATAAAGTCTTTTGCCAGTTCCTCCTCCTTGGTATCTTTGTATATGGTCGGCATCACATCAATACCGGAGATAATGGCATTTTTGCTCTCATCATTTGTGACGGGAAGGGCAAACATATCAAGGTTTACGTCAGGATTGGCTTTCTGGATATTGGGGATCGCCCAGTTTCCCTGGAACATCATAGCTGCCTTGCCGTTGGCAAAATCAATATTTCCGTCGTCATATCCTTTTCCCAGAAGATCCTTCTGCCCGTACTGGGTAAGTGTCAGAATCTTCTCGGCCGCCTCCTCATGGGTTCCCAGGAAAGTTGTCTTTCCCTCTCTCCTATCCAGGAAAAAATCCATTCCGGCCAGGTCATATGTCATAGGGATCCACAGGGGGCCGCCTGTCCAGGAATCCTTCAAAGTAAAATAGAACGGCTGTATCCCCGCACTCTCAAGCTTTCCGCACACATCCATCAGCTCATCCCAGGTCTTGGGGATTTCCAGGCCCTGTTCATTAAAAATATCCACATTGTAAATGATCCCTTCCGCGTTGGTGGCATATGGCAGACCGAAAAGCTTTTCCTCCTGGTCAGGATTCAGGTTGTACACCTGCTCTTTATATGCCTCCTTGATCCTGCCGGCCTCTTCCATATCACTTAGATCCATAAGGATCTCCGCCTCGGACATGTCACGGAAGGTCATATCTCCTCCCATAAAAATAATATCCGGAACACGGTTTTTGGTAAGCTTAGTCCGAAGAACCGTAGACGCATCCGGCGGAGAGTTAAATTCAATGGTCACCTCCGGGTGCTCCTGTGTATAATCATCAATAAAGGACTGCAGAATTGCCTGATTCTCCATCTTGGTAGAGAAAATTTCCAGATGGTTCTTTCCTTTTTCCCTGCAGCCTGTCATCAGCAGAGCACAGCCCGCAAGAACTGCAGCGGCTAACAATCTGTTTTTCATATGTTTCTCCTTTCACTCAGCAAAAACAAAAGACGTTTTGCGCAAAACCTTTTCTATCTGTCACAAATTATAGCAACAAGACAGAAACAGCACAATAGGTTTTGCGCAAAACGTCTTTTTATACAATTAACACATTATCTTTTTGTAGATTTTTACTATAAGGACTTTTGTTTCACAGAATCCCTGATCACTACCTCTACGGGAAGACTCTCCTGCCCCCGGAATTCTTCTCCCTGGATCAGGCTGGTCAGCCGCTTCACAGCCTCCTGGCCTTTTTTCATGATATTCTGGCGGACTGTGGTGATCTCCGGTCTACATATCTCCGCATAGGGGCTGTCATCAAATCCTGCCACAGACACATTCCCCGGAATATCCACACCTTTGTCCTGAAGAAAATGAATGGCTTCCAACGCATAGAAGTCCGATGCAAAAAAGAGCGCGTCGCGGCTTTTTAAATCCTCCAGACTGTCCTCCAGCCATTCCTTCCGCATTTCCCTGTTCTCCGGCATGATCCTGCGTCCGGCTGCCGCTCCCTTCTCTCCAAATTCCCCCACAGCTCTCTGCACCCCCAGCCAGCGCTCATGGTCCACGCCCACATCATTATCCGCAAGAAACAGAATATTCTTATGTCCCTGCTCTGCCAGAAATTTTCCCATGGCATAGCCGCCCTCAAAATCCTGCAGGCCTATGTTGGCCACCTTCTTCTCCCCGTAATAGTTGTCAATACTCACCAGGGGAATCTGGCACTTCTCACTCAGTTCCAGGTTCTCCTCTGAGGACAGACCCAGGGTGATCAACCCCTCCACCTTCCAAGTGGCGGCCAGCTTCCAGCTTTCTTCCTGCGAATTGGCCAGATGAAAAAGCATATAATAATTCTGTCTGTAGATCTCCAGCTCCAGAGAATTCAGTATTACGCTTGTAAAAGGGTCAGAGGCAATGCTTCTTCGTTTCCCCTCCCTCTCTCCGATCAGCACACCGATCAATCTGGAACGGTTCTCAGCCAGCATCAGAGCGCTCATACTGGGAATGTACTGGTTTTTTTCCAGAATCTTCTGGATCTTATCAATATTGGCCTTGGAGACCTTTTTTGTATTTCCATGAATAACATTGGAGACTGTGGTTGGACTCACCCCAGCCTCCTTTGCAATATCCTTTATCCTGATCATATGTAAAAACTCCTTCTATATTTTCAAAAATCCTGATACGAATTTGAGGAGCAGGTTGGAATCATAGAGCCACTTTGTAATAGGGTTCTCTTTTGCCATCTCCACAGCAGCCCTTCCCCAATCCGTACTCCAGAACAGGGTGACCACCAGAAAAAACACCCAGACAATGAGAAGCCCCTGCACACAGCCTGCCGCCGCTCCCGCCGTGCGGTTCAGCAGGCTGAGCACCGGCAGACTGAAGATGCTGTCAAGAGCCGCCACGGCAAACCGCAGGATCAGAGACACCACAAAAAATGTGACCAGAAAAGACAAGCTGTTGACGATCATATGGGCAATGGATGAGGACAGATACCCTGCAAAAACCTCTGCCAGAGAATTCCCATAGGATTTCCCGCTTTCCTTCAGCATGCTTTTTATACTTTCCGGCAGAGGAAGCTCTTCGATGAAGGCTGTCTGATCCTGTTCTCCAAGCTCTCCTTCCAGACCTGCTGCTATGGATGCACTGCACTTTTCCTCGATCGTATCATAGATCGGTGTTTTCTCCTCCACAAAATCCACCACATAAGGGTTCAGAAAATAGACAAGCACCATGCTCACAAGAATGGAAAACATAGCTGCGACTGTCCTGATAAACCCTCTGCGTATTCCATTCATAATACATAATACAAATACAGCAAGTACAACAATATTAAGCCAATTCATAATTTTCTCCTATGTTGAATCCCAATGTAGATTTACAGACCGACGGAACCGATTCTCAGACGCCTCCGGATAAACGAAGCTGCCGCGTATCCGCCGGCAGCTCCCACATCTTTTTTACTATTTTAATTTGATCGTCTTGATTCCATTCTCAGACACCAGAATATACCGGTTGGAACCCATTTTGAAAATGTCTTTGATGACTCCCTCATCCATATTTCCATTGAACTTCTCAATCCCGCTCAAAGAATACATGGATACCTGACTGTCATTATTCATAATGATCATATCATCACTGATACGGATATTCTTATATTCCATATTAAAACTGCGGCTGAATTTTTCTTTTCCGGAAAGGTCATATACCGTCATTTTGTATTTCTCGTCCTTCCCGTCACTTTTTGAAACAAGTCCCACATAGTTTTCATTATAAAAAGTGCTGACTATGTCTGTCTTGATCTCCTTTTTCGTCTTCTCCTTGGGCACACTGCCGCCCTCATATATGGAGAATCCATCATCCCTGAAAGCCGCTGAAACACCGCTTCCCAGGTACACCACCTGCGGAACTACTACGCCGTCATATGTAAATCCGGCAACGATATTGTCAATCTCTCCCTGTCCTTCATCGCCAAAATTATAAAAGGCCACATAACTGGTGGTCTGTCCGTCCTCCACATAAAGATAGGAGATCATGATCAGCTTTCCGTCAGGGGAAACAGCCAAATCTACCGGATATCCGGGGCTGTCTATTCTGGTCTGGTTTTCTGCGATCAGGCTGCCGTCTGTGGCATAGAAATCAATCCATGTCTTCTCTCCGTCCTGGAGAATGGCCGCCACTACACCACTCTGAGCCACTCTTGCCTTGAGGATCGGCATACTGGTCTCCACAGCACCAACGGGAGCATCCTTCTTGAAGATATACATCAGGGTGCCTTCCTTGTCAGCCACCACTGCTGTCTCCTCCCGGACGTCCGCCACGGGATCTGTCATCTCATAGCTCTGCTTCCAGACTGTCTCCTGCTTCTGGTTCAGCAGTGACGCACCGTCCGATGCATATTTGAGAACACAGTCCCCAAGCTTTACATAACCGGCTGACTGTACATCCTCATTCTTGGCTGAGGACTGTACGGAATACTTGTGATATGTTCTGCGCTGTATTACCACCACGGCGATAATGACCACAGCTATGACGATCAGGGCAGCTATTAAGACGCGCTTTAGCTGCTGCCTTCTGTGTCTGCGGGATTTCTTTTTTCTTTTTTCGTTTGTTTTATTATCTTCCATTCACTTTTCCTTATTGAATCTGTAACTGTTTTCGGCTATTATAGCACAAAATTCTACGGGAGTAAAATTTTTTGTCCTGGGAAAATAAAATCTTCCGGAGACAGACCGTTCAAGGCACAGATTTCTTTGATCTTAGAGCTGTTGCCATAGTATCTCATACTGATACTGGTTATCGTGTCGCCCTCGTGAATGGTATAGGACTGGTATGCGGAACCTGCAGTCTGGCCGTAATCCGTGTCATCACTGTCATCCTGCGCTTTCCCGCTGTCTGCACTGTCCTTGCTGTCTTTACTGCTCTTGCTGTCTTTGCCGTCGGACTGGCTGTCTGTTTTTGCATCTGTTCCTGATGCATCCTTACTGCTGCCGTCTGTATTTTTCTCTGCCGCATCGTCACCCTGAACTTCCGCATTGTCCTTCTGGTCATCTGTATCCTTCTTGTCTCCGGAAGTGTTGTCCTCTGCGCCGGAGGCATGATCTGCCGCACCGGTATCAGCGCCGCTGTTTTCAGCGTCTGTCCCTGCCGCATCTTTATCTGCCCCCTCCTGATCCTCCTCTTTCTGATTCTCAGAGACCAGGCCGTTGACCGGTTTTGTCTCAACCAGTTCCTTGCCGCTGTTTTTATCGTCCAGCTTGGAGATGACCGTCTCTGTCTTTTTCAGTTTTTGATAATCATTGAGATACAGGACGCCCACAGCCAGCACAGCCACCATCATGCATACGCTGGCAGTGCGGAACACAGGGATACTTTTCGTCTGTTTTTTCCCTTCAGACTTTGTCTCCACTTTTTTCCGGAATGTCTTCACTGCCTGGTCACTGACCTGCTCGCTTTTCGTCTCAGCCTTGTCATTCTGGGCCACCAGAAAATTCTGCATAGGTTCATTTTTTTCATAATAAATATAAAAACCCGGCTGCCTTGACAATTCTCCGTCATCATATCGGTAAAACGCTTCTTCTTTTTCAAGGGGTTCCATCACCATGAGCACCTTGTCATTGCCGCCGAAATGATCCAAATGGGTCCGGCAGATAACCTCGTGCAGTTCCATGGAGCATCCGGGAATGGACAGGTACCATCCCACAATTTCCTGATCCGGAAAATATTCCTTGTTCTTCTCATACACGTGATTCCATATTTCCCTGGTAAAGGAAAGGTGTTCTTCAGTAATTTCCATGTCAGGGAGCACAACGGCACTTTTCACAAAAAGGTAGGAAACGCCTTCTTTCCAGTTGGCCTGTCCCAGAAGAATCGCTGCTTTTCCTTTTGAAGAATTTCCGGAAGAGATTCTACAAAGGTAAGTGTACGCATAATCTTCTATATAGATTTTTTGTGTTTCGTTGACTTCTCCTATCTGGCGTATGTTGTTGGGAATGCGGAAGAATCCTTCATTTCCCTCAGGCTTTTGTTTTTCTTTTTCGTAGACTATTTCTATCATAAAGATTCACCCCTTTGGGCAACAGGATAGCACGAATAGTCTGCGAAATTTAGCGGATTAAGAAAGGTACATGCCTTTTTTTAACGACAAACATCCCGTTAAAAAGACAGGATAAAGAGAGGAAAAAACGGACAAAATAGGGGAAAGAAAGGATGGATAAAAATATGGACACACACCTTGATACGCCCGTTTACTATATTGAAAGCCGCACAGACCGGGCCGGTAACAAAATCGGCTCCCTGCTTACAGAACTATACGCCAAATCCGACAGCAATTTTGAAGAACTTGTCTTCCTGTGTATTGGAAGTGACCGCATAACCGGGGACAGTCTCGGCCCTCTCATAGGCCACCGCCTGTCAAAAGAACATCTGAACCGATGCAGTATATACGGCACCCTCGCCAACCCTGTCCATGCCCTGAATCTCCAGGAAACCGTGGAATCCGTGAAAAAAGAACATCCCAACAGCCTGACTGTGGCCATCGACGCATCCCTGGGTTCCAAAAAGCACCAGGGCTATGTCACCGTGGGACAAGGCTCCCTGGAGCCGGGTCTGGGTGTAAAAAAGAAACTGCCCCCGGTAGGCGACATATCCATTACCGGTATTGTCAACCTGTCGGGAGCATTTGAGCATTTTCTTCTGCAGACAACACGTCTGTCCACAGTCATGGAACTGGCAGATGCCATTGTCTCAGGAATCCTGGTGGCGCACCGTCAATACTTCGGCACACGCCGCCCATCTCTTCTGGCCTTCTTCCATCCGGAGGAGGAGCGCCGGCGCAGCCTGACGAAATTGACCTCACTGTCTGCGGAATCCGCGGCTGCCAAACCAAAGGGGAGCTGATAATCCTGGTAACGGTAATCCTCGCCGAAGACTCTTTTCATCAGCTGCTTTGCCATATAATAAATACCCCTTGGGAACCAGGCATGGTAATAATACCTGCCAATCTCACAAGTTCCGCAATATTTATCCGTCAGGGTAATGATCCATGCCTCTCTGTGCATGGGCGGAACCGGAGTTACCGGAAACATGTGCTTTAAAATAATTTCTTCTTCCAGCTTATTGAGCTGGAAGTATTTTTTTGCATTGTGCAGCGCAGCATGCGGATGGGTCATGGCATGAACCGGATCACCTGTCTTTTTCCTGTGTCCTCTCCAGTCATAGAGAAACAGATCGTGCAGCATCCCAGCCCTTGCCGCTGATCTGGCGTCCAGACCAAAGAATTTGCAGATACGAAAATTATAGTAGGCCACATTCAGACAATGCTGGTAGCAGTTTGTCTCACAGTGATGGGGATACTCCTTCATCCTGAGCACATAAGGATGATGGACCAGATCCTTTATACACTCATAAAATTCCTCATTCCCTTCATCCTTAACTGTACTCACATGAGAAGACTTCCTTCTGAACAACCCCTTACGCTTCATATATGTCATACTCCTTTATGCCTTTTTCATACTTTCTGCAGAACTTCATTGCTGCATAGAAAGTCCGGGGGACTTTTCCGGTTATAAAAGGGATGCCGCCTGCCGGTGACACCCCTCACATCAACCAGGTTTCTAACCTGATTTTAAAACATATATTATTTTTTGTAAAGGCCTGTTGTTCACAGCCGGGCTCTTACACAAACGCTTTTACTTTCGCATAGATACCGTTTGCGTCAATGCCGTATTTCTCCAGCAGCTTCACTGCAGGGCCGGACTCACCGAATACATCATTGATACCGATCCTCAGCATTTTTGTGGGTGCCTTCTCGCTCAGAACCTCGGCAACAGCTCCGCCCAGTCCTCCGACCACAGAGTGCTCTTCCACAGTAACCACTTTGCCTGTCTCCTGTGCTGCTTTCACAACCAATTCCTCGTCCAGAGGTTTGATCGTATGGATGTTTACCACTTTTGCGTCAATTCCGTCTGCAGCCAGTTTCTCAGCGGCAGCCAGAGTCTCACTTACACAGAGACCTGTAGCAAAAATGGTCACATCTTTTCCTTCTCTCAAAACGATACCTTTTCCGATTTCAAATTTATAATCCGGCTTGTCATTGATAACCGGAACAGCCAGACGTCCGAATCTCAGATAAACAGGACCTTCATGCTGATATGCAGCCTCAACCGCAGCTTTTGCCTCAACATCATCGGAGGGATTTAAGATAACCATTCCCGGGATCGTACGCATCAGAGCCATGTCCTCGTTGCACTGATGTGTCGCGCCGTCTTCACCTACGGAGATACCTGCATGGGTAGCGCCGATTTTCACATTCAGATGCGGATATCCGATGGAATTGCGCACCTGCTCATAAGCACGTCCTGCCGCGAACATGGCAAATGTGCTGGCAAAGGGAACTTTTCCGGTAGTTGACATACCTGCTGCAATACCCATCATATCACATTCCGCAATGCCGCAGTCAATATGACGCTCCGGAAATGCCTTCTGGAATGTACCGGTTTTTGTAGCACCTGCCAGGTCGGCGTCCAGGACTACCAGGTTATCGTATTTTTTGCCTAACTCTACTAATGCATTTCCATAGCTTTCTCTGGTTGCGATCTTCTTTACTTCTGACATAATGCTTCACCTGCCTTTTCCAAATCCGCCATAGCGATTTCATATTCTGCATCATTCGGAGCTTTTCCATGCCATCCGGCAGAATTCTCCATAAAGGAAACACCTTTTCCCTTCACTGTCTTCATAATGATCGCAGTGGGCATTCCCTTTGTCTCTCTGGCCTCTTTGAAAGCTGCCTCAAGCTGGTCAAAGTCATTTCCGTCTGCAACATTGATCACGTGGAAGTTGAAGGCTTCAAATTTTTTGTCAATCGGGTACGGAGAACAAACATCTTCTATGCTTCCGTCGATCTGAAGTCCGTTGTTGTCCACAATCACTACCAGGTTGTCCAATTTTCTAAAGCCGGCAAACATAGATGCCTCCCAAACCTGGCCTTCCTGGATCTCACCGTCTCCCAGAAGTGTATAGACACGATAGTCTGCACCATCCATCTTGGCAGACAATGCCATACCTACTGCCGCAGAGATGCCCTGTCCCAGGGATCCGCTGGACATATCAACACCCGGGATATGTTTCATATCCGGATGTCCCTGCAGATAAGAGCCGAGATGACGCAGTGTCTTCAAGTCCTCCACCGGGAAATAGCCTCTCTGTGCCAGTGTGGAATAAAGACCAGGTGCTGTGTGGCCCTTAGAAAGAACAAAACGGTCACGGTCTGCTTTCTTAGGCTCTTTGGGATCTATATTCATTTCCTGAAAATACAGATAAGTAAATAAATCTGCTGCTGATAATGATCCGCCCGGATGTCCGGCTTTTGCGGAATGGACAGCAGTCACGATGCCTTTGCGGACTTCGTTGGCTGTCTTCTGAAGTTCTAACTTGTTCATTTCTTCCTCCTGATTGTTTGTTCTGTGACCGGCTTTTAGCCTGATCGTATACAGTTATATTATTCGCCGAAAACTGCAATATAGTCTTTCTGGAATTTCTCGATACCCTGATCTGTCAGAGGATGTTTTGTCATCTGCTCCAGAACCTTGTAAGGTACAGTAGCGATGTCAGCACCTGCCAGAGCACACTCTGTCACATGCATCGGATGACGTACACTTGCCGCGATGATCTCTGTATCAATACCTGCAACCTGGAAAATCTCTACGATCTCACTGATCAGATCAGTTCCGCATACGGAGATATCATCCAGTCTGCCCAGGAACGGGGAAACATAAGTTGCGCCTGCTCTTGCTGCCAGAAGCGCCTGGTTAGAAGTAAACACTAATGTAACGTTGGTTTTGATGCCCTCTGCATTCAGAACTTTGACTGCCTTTAATCCCTCTGTTGTCATAGGAATCTTAACGATCATATTCGGATGGATAGCTGCGATCTCGCGGCCCTCTTTGATCATGCCTTCCGCGTCTGTTGTGGTGGCTTTTACCTCACCGCTGATGGGTCCGTCTACAATAGATGTGATCTCTTTGATAACCTCGTTAAAGTCACGTCCTTCTTTCGCGATCAGGGATGGATTTGTGGTCACTCCACAGATGATCCCCATGTCATTTGCCTTACGGATGTCTTCTACATTTGCAGTGTCGATAAAAAATCTCATATTCTTTTCCTCCGTTCAAAACCTTTGCTTTGTTTTTTGATACACTCAGTTTACTCCATAAAGCATTCCTTCGCAAGTACAGTTGTTTTTATAAATAATTTAATTTGTTAATAAACTCATTTTTTATTAATTGTTTCCTGTCGTTTTACAAAATCCGACTTGCACAATCCTATTATTTTCAGGATTTTGTTTTGATATTATTACTAATAATAAAATGGAATTCATTTAATTTATTTTGTTTTTTTCTTCTTTTTCTGCTTTTGTTTTACATAGCCTGTGGTCTTGCGTACGATCAGCTTCGGCTCATACTCAATATGATAGATGCTGGTGGGTTCACTGTCAGAATATGTATTCATGAAGGATTCAATCTTGCGCATGATAATGTCGCAGGCATCGCGCCCTTTAAGCGGGACAAAGTGCTCTATGGTAGTGAGAGACATATGTGACATACCGGAAAATATGATATTGTCGCAGCCAAGAACAGACACATCGCCGGGAATCTTATATTTTTCCTCCTGGAGAGCATCCATGATGCCAAAGGCCATCATGTCGTTGAGGCCTGCAAATGCAGTTACCTTTCTCGGCCCTGCCAGGATCTCTTTTGTCAGGTTAAACCCCATCCTGTATTCCGAGTCAATGCTCGGCAGCTGGTCATCCAAAGCGTCATCTGCCGCTTTTATGATGACATGGTCACCCAGACCCTCTTTCTCATACTCCTCCACAAATCCTGCCACACGCTTTGAGCGCTGCTGCTGCCTTTTCGTGAGAGGAGGCGCGATAAAGGCCACGTCCCGGTGTCCTAAGTCCAGAAGATGTCTGGCCATAAGGCTTCCCACCTTGGTATTGTCCTGGTTGATGGCATCCACTTCCACCCGCTCCCTGTTGCTTATAATGACCAATGGGATTTTCTTTGCCAATTCCTCCACCTGTGACATGTATACGGGACTCGGGTTAAAGGTATAGATAATACCCGCCGGGATAACGGTGTGCATCATCTTCAGGTACTGTTCCTCCAGCTTTAACTCTCTCTGGGTGTCACAGGTGAAGACCGCGTATCCTTTTTCCTTGGCCACTTTTTCAATTCCCTGCAGAAGCATGACATAATAAGGGTTCGTGAGCGTTGGACAGAAGACTATGATCAGCCTGCTGTTGCCGGCATCCTTTCTCGGACGTCTCTTTGGGATGTTGTATCCCATCTCCCGGGCAGTCTCCTCCACCTTCTGAATCGTCTCTTTTGAGAAGGAGACATTGTACTTTTTATTCAGCACCATGGATACCGTAGCCTGGGAGACTCCCGCTGCTTTGGCGATATCCGTGGACGTCACTTTCTTCTTCATGTTAAAGCTCCTATAGTTCTACCCTTCCCTCCAGTGCCCGAAGAAGGGTTACCTCATCAATATATTCCAGGTCACCGCCCACCGGAACACCGCTGGCGATACGGCTCACCCTAATGCCTGTAGGCTTCACAAGCTTGCTGATATACATAGCTGTAGTCTCACCCTCCAGACTGGAATTGGTGGCAATGATCACCTCCTCAATGTCGTCCTTTGAAAGGCGCTGCATCAGTTCCTTTAACTTAATGTCATCGGGACCGATCCCCAGCATAGGAGAAATGGCACCATGCAGCACATGATACACCCCTTCAAATTTACCGGTCTTCTCATATGCCGCCAGATCCCTGGTATTCTCCACCACCATAATGACTTTCCTGTCTCTTCTGGGGTTATTGCAGATTGGGCAGATCTCCTGGTCTGTCAGGGTATAACAGTTCTTACAATACTGTACGTTTGCCTTGGCATTCACAATAGAGGCAGAAAGCTCTTCTACCTGGTCTTTGGGCATGTTCAGAATGTGGAATGCCAGGCGCTGGGCTGATTTAGCCCCAATGCCCGGCAGACGGGAAAGCTGCTCAATTAATTTGTTGATATGACTGCTGTAGTATTCCAATTTTTTTCACCTCTGCGGTATATTGCCGCTTAGAACGGGAATCCGCCGCCAAGGCCGCCGAGACCTCCTGTGAGCTTAGACATAAGAGCTGCTGACTCTTCCTCCATCTTGCGCAGGGCTTCATTGGTCGCTGCCATGATCAGGTCCTCCAGCATCTCGATATCATCCGGGTCAACGACTTCCTCAGCCAGCTTTACCTTAGTGATCTCCTTTTTACCGGAAACGGTCACTTCCACGGCTCCGCCGCCTGCGGCTGCGGTAAATTCCTTCTCTTCCAGTGCTTTCTGATTCTCCTCTGCCTGACGCTGCATTTTCTGCGCCTGTTTCATCAGGTTATTCATGTTTCCGGGCATTCCCATTCCCGGAAATCCTCCTTTTTTTGCCATGTTCAAATCCTCCTATTCTTCCTCTTCCATTTCTTCTACAACTACATCCATACGGATATTCTGTTCGATCAAATCATCTACGGAAATCGATGCCAGCCCCGCGGGTCCTTTGTTTTCCCCGCCTGCAAGTAAAAGCTCGATCTCCACACTCTTTCCTGTTTTCTTCCGGATGATTTCTTTGAGCATAGGTATGGTATCCGGATTGTCCATACAGATTTTTGCCTGGAAATTTCCAAACTCCACATACAGGACAGGTTCTCCTGTATTGCCGTTGTATTTCGGCGTGGAAGTCAGAAGCATCTGCTGCAGGAATCCCCTTGTCTCCCGCACAACGGAGTTCCAGTTCTTCTTAATATACTGCAGGTCCTCAGGTGCCGCTTTCTCAGGCTTCACCTCCGGTTCTGACAAAGTTTCCTCCGGCATGATATGGGAGGCTGTAGCTTCTGCAGATGGGGCATATTCCCCGGCCTGCACCGCTCCTGTCACTACAATGCCGTTTTCCAGTTTTTCCTCCAATACCCGGATCCTGTCAAACAGAGAATCCAGATTGGTCTCCATAACCGGCTGACAGAGCTTTATCAGAGCGATTTCCACCAGCACCCTCTTCTGTGATGCATAGCGGATCTGGTTGGACAGTTCTGAAAAAATGCGGATATAGCGCATCAGCGTCTCCGCATCCAACATCCGGCCTTCCTCCTTTAGAAGCTCCATATTCTCCGCGGAGACATCTACCGCTTCCTCCGGCGCATCTGAAGTCTTCACAAGGAGCAGATTCCGCAGATACCAGATGAAATCCGCCACAAACTGTCCCAGTTCCCTGCCTTGGATGATCAGGTCTTCCAGGGTTCTGATGGCCCCTGCCGTGTCCTGCTTCAGGATCAGGCGGAGAAGCCTGCTGAACACCTGCGTATCCACAGCCCCCAGCACATCCAGGGCCTTTTCATATGTCAGCGTCTCACCCAGATAAAAAGCGATACACTGGTCCAGCAGGGAGAGCGCATCACGCATGGAACCGTCTGCCGCCTTTGCAATATAGCGGATGGCCTTCTCCTCCACGTCTGTGCCTTCCTTATCCATCAGTTCTGTAAGCCTTGCCGCTATTGTATCCACTGTGATGCGTTTAAAGTCATAGCGCTGGCATCTGGACAGGATGGTGATGGGAATCTTATGTGCCTCCGTGGTGGCGAGAATGAAGATAACATAAGAAGGAGGTTCCTCAAGCGTCTTTAACAGTGCATTAAACGCTCCTGTGGACAGCATATGAACCTCATCTATGATATATACTTTATAACGTCCTTTTGCAGGACGGTAGGCCACTTCCTCACGGATTTCACGAATGTTGTCGACGCCGTTGTTGGAAGCGGCGTCGATCTCTATCACATTCATGGAGGTCCCTGCATTGATGGCCTGACATGTCTCACATTCATTGCAGGGGCTTCCGTCTACCGGATGTTCGCAGTTGACTGCCTTTGCCAGTATCTTGGCAATGGTAGTCTTACCTGTACCACGGGTGCCGCAGAAAAGATAGGCATGCCCGATCCTGTCCGCTTTCATCTGGTTCTTCAATGTGGTTACAATGTGTTCCTGCCCCTTTACATCTTCAAAATCCTGGGGGCGGAACTTCCGATAAAGAGCAGTATAGCTCATGAAAATTCTCCTTTTTCAGTTAATCCCCGAAACTGATGCCGATCCTTTTTGCAGCCTTGACCAACTGATCATCCGGGGATACCATCTTCAGTTTGCCGGCACATTCCTGAAGCGGGACTTTCTTGATCTTGCCGTTGACGATCCCCACCATGTAACCGTACTCATCTTTCAGGATCAGGCCTGCGGCCGCGGAACCCATATGGGTCGAGAGCACACGGTCATACGGACATGGGCTTCCACCTCTCTGCATATGTCCCGGAATGGTAATGCGGATATCCAGATCCAGCTTTTCCTTCAGCTCTGCTTCCAGCTTATAGGAAACGGACGGATATTTTTTTGCATTTTCCTCCATTTTTTTCTTCAGCTCTTTCTTTGGAAGTGCTGCGTCTTCTTTGGAAACTGCGCCTTCCGCCACTGCCAGTATGGTAAAGCCTTTTCCGGCTCTGTTCCTCCTCCTGACTGCGTCAGCTATTTTATCAATATCATATGGGATTTCAGGAATCAGGATAATATCAGCACCGCCTGCAATACCGGCGTGCAGGGTAAGCCATCCCACTTTGTGTCCCATGACCTCCACAATAAAGATACGGCTGTGGGATGCTGCCGTTGTATGGATACAGTCAATGGCTTCTGTGGCAATATCCACTGCGCTCTGGAAACCAAAAGTCATATCTGTCCCCCAGATATCATTATCTATGGTCTTGGGAAGATGGATAATGTTCAGTCCCTCTTCTCTGAGCATGTTTGCCGTCTTCTGGGTTCCGTTGCCGCCCAGGATCACCAGACAGTCAAGACGCAGCTTATAGTACGTCTGCTTCATGGCTTCGACCTTGTCAAGGCCTCTGTCATCGGGCACACGCATCAATTTAAAGGGCTGGCGGGATGTACCCAGGATCGTACCGCCTCTTGTGAGGATACCTGAGAAATCTTTGGCTGAGAGCATTCTGTAGTCTCCGTATATCAGTCCTTTATATCCATCATCAAAGCCGTAGACCTCCAGGTCGTCCAGATTGGAAGCCAAACCTTTTACAACGCCGCGCATGGTGGCATTGAGTGCCTGACAGTCGCCACCGCTTGTTAACAAACCGATTCTCTTCATATATTTCACATCCCATCTTATGATATAGTGTTACATTCTGCACTGTGGGTTTAAGATATAAACCCCGTTTGTTTCGACGATTCTGCTCCCACTTATGGCGGCTGGGAGTATTCTCGCTCATTCCGGCGAATAAATTACTCACCTGCATCCATTATAGCTTATTTTATTTTTTACCACAACTCAAAATTTTCTTTTTAGTAAACCATGGTTATCCCCTGTTACTATTCCTTGGAAAAGACCGGGACCGCTGTTTCAATGGCATTCCCCGTGTTTTTCACGGTGAGCTGAAAAACCATATGCTCATTGGGTGTCAGCTCTGTGAGCTTCATAGGGTTCTGCAGGACTTTTCCGCAACTGTAAAAATCCCCTGCCTTTGTCAGTTCCCATGCGATATTTTCCCGGGCCTGTATGATAAAATAGTATGCCGAATCTTCCTCGCCTGTATTCCAGATGGAAAATACCTGGCTTCTCTCCTCCCCCGGCTCCATATCTGCAAAAGACAGAAAGGGGTGTTCTGTGATGATATATTCTGGTTGAACTGATTCTGCCCTCTGATACATACTGCGCCCGGCCGCGGCTTCTGTCTGAGTCCGTTCTGTTTCCCACAGATTTCCTGTAACTGTATTGTGCGCCATCTGGCTCATGGCAGCACATAGAATCCATATAATAATCTTTTTTCTTCCCATATGCTTGTCCTCCTCTTACATTTTATGCATAAGAAGGCAATTTATTGCATAAAAAGAAAACGGACAGGTATGCGGCCTGTCCGTTTTCTTTCGTTGAGGAATTCAAATTACATTAACACATTTATGGTCGTTTTTTATTATACTACACTCCTCTGCTTTTGTAAAGTGCGGAATCGATTTTTTTTCCTTTCTTTTTCATTGACAAACTGTAAAAAAACCGATATACTTTTAGATACCGTGCAGCCGGGGAGATAGCGGTGCCCTGTACCTGCAATCCGCTACAGCAGGGGTGATGCCAAATCTGAGGGACTTTCTTTGCGGAGCTGCCCTTTATAAGTGGCGCTGACGTCTGGGTCTTGCGCAACAGAACTCTATGAACCGTGTCAGGTCAGGAATGAAGCAGCACTAAGTAGAATCTTCTGTGTGCCGTGAGGGTGCCTGGGCCGAGTTAACTGTAGAGGTAACGTCCGTGAAGGAGTTTCGAGGTGCGGCGCACGGTGAAAAAGAATAGAATAACCTCCACTGTATCGTCATAAGATGAAAGAGACGATTGCAGCGGAGGTTTTTTTGATGAGTTATTGGATGATGCATATAATGGATGCCTACGGGTATCTGGGGATAGCCCTCCTCATTCTGGTGGAGAACCTTTTCCCCCCTATTCCTTCCGAAGTGATACTGACCTTCGGCGGCTTTATGACTACATATACAAAGATGAATATTATAGGCGTTGTACTCTCCTCCACAGTGGGCAGTGTTTTCGGTGCTATTCTTTTATACCAGATCGGACACCTGGTGCCCCAGGAAAAGCTGGAATCTCTTCTGAAAGGCAGGGTTGGCAGAATCCTGCACTTTAAACCGGAGGATGTGGGAAGCGCTATGGAATGGTTTGACAGCAAAGGCAACTATACAGTTCTCTTCTGCCGCTTTATCCCCATTGTGCGAAGCCTCATCTCCATACCGGCGGGAATGGCCAACATGAACCTTGGCACTTTCCTGTCTCTGACCACCATCGGAAGCTTTATCTGGAACCTGGTGCTGGTATCCCTGGGTGCTGTTGCCGGAACCTCATGGCAGAAGGCCGCAGAATGTCTGGGCACATATACTCAGGTGGCCCGTGTCGTCATTATTGTATTTGCATTGATCGGCATTTTAGTTTACATAAAAAGGCGTTTCCTTCAGAAATGAGGGAAACGTCTTTTTATATAAAGTGCTCATTTTAAAATATCAGCCAGTTTCCTGATATATTCAGGTGTCGTTCCACAGCATCCGCCTACAATATCTGCTCCGGCTTCCGTTAGCACCTTCATATGCTCTGCGAATTCTTCAGCGCCCATGGAATAAACCGGATTTCCTTTTTCATCTATCACGGGCATTCCCGCATTGGGTTTGACAATTACAGGAATACTGACTTTTTCCCTTATATTTTTCACAACGGATACCAACTGGTCAGGACCCGTGGAGCAGTTAATACCAACGGCATCTGCTCCCATCTGCTCCAGAGTCTCCACTGCATCATAAATATTTCCGCCGAAGAATAAGCTGCCGTCAGACTCCACAGTCAAAGTGCACATAACCGGCAGTTCGCACACTGCGGCAGCGGCGTCGATCACTGCCATCACTTCATCCACGCCCAGCATAGTCTCCGCAATGAGCAGGTCAACTCCAGCGTCAGCCAGAACCGTTATCTGTTCCCTGTATGCCTCAAATAACTCTTCATAGGGCACATCCTGCTTTCCTGTGGTAGTCAGGTCTCCCGCAATATAACATTTATCCCCGACTGCTTCCCTGGAGATGCGCACAAGACCCCGGTTCAGCTCCTCTACCTTATTTTCCAGTCCGTGATTGGCAAGACTTATTCTGTTTGCTGAAAATGTAGGGGCATAGACTATCCTGGATCCGGCCTCGCAATACTCCTTCTGCAGCTTCTCCAGTACCTGAGGATTTTCATATATCCACTGTTCAGAGCAGACACCTCTGGGCATCCCTTCCTTCATGAGATTGGAGCCTGTAGCTCCGTCTAAAAGCAATGTTTCGGCCTGTACCAGTTCTCTAAATTCCTGTTTTGTCATGACATTTCTCCTTTGCTTTTGCCTTTTCTTTTCTCAATTCCCGGAAGAAGCCGCTCAGCATTTCGCTGCACTCCGCTTCCAGCACACCTCGCTCTACTTCTGCCTTGTGGTTAAATCCATCCATCTCCAACAGGTTGAGGACAGACCCGGCACACCCTGCCTTGGGGTTCATGCTGCCGATTACCACTTTATCTATTCTGGCCTGTATGATGGCTCCGGCGCACATCTGACAGGGTTCCAGCGTAACATAGAGGGTACACCCCTCAAGCCTCCAGTCCCCCAGCTTTTTACTGGCTTTCCGGATGGCGTTCATCTCTGCATGGGAGGTGGTATTTTTATCTGTGTTCCTTCTGTTGTAACCTCTGGCTATTATCTTACCTTCATATACGATCACACAGCCGATGGGAACCTCCCTCAGGGCGTAAGCTTTTTTCGCCTGCTTTATGGCTTCCTTCATAAACTTTTCCTGTGCATCCACTTCACGATCCGCCTTCCTGTATGATTTTGAATATATGTTTCTGTCACTTCCCCGGCCGCTTGGCTATATATGATCCTGGATACCCCTGCCCTTTTCTGGCAGAAAACACGAGGGATCGTATTGCCGCAGCCGAAGGATCGGGCTGTTACGATACATCCCGCTGCATTCTCTTGGCGGAAAATGCCGTGCAGGACACGCTCTGATCCGTTGTTTTTGAATTATACTACACCCCGCTTTTATAATGCAATAGCCAACCATATCTCCTTATAAAAGTCTTTCCCGTTTCTTTCATAAATTCTTCAAAAATTTCAGAAAAGCTTTATTGTGTTGTCACAAATTACTCATATTTCTTGGATATACTGTAATTGTCAGCAAGGAGGACGGTCAAAGAAACCGAACCTCATAAAAAGCCAACTGACTTATTTATATAGATTTTTCTTTTCCCTCCCTCTTTTGCCGGTACTTCGCAGAGTACCGGCTTTTTCCTGCCTGCAAGCCGCTTTTGTTTCCTTTTCAGATTCTTTTTAATTATTTTTAAAATGTTTCAGAAAAGCTTTATATCCTTGTCACAGAATCCTCACATTTCCAGGTTATACTGTAATTGTTGTTGAAGAAGACAGCAGCTGCATTACAGTGATATATGTGGCTGCCGGGCTTCGCCTAATACAGCCAACTGACTTTTTATATAGATTTTTCTTTTCCCCCCCTCTTTTGCCGGTACTCGCCAAGGTACCGGCATTTTTATTTTCCGGATACTTTTATGTATATATTAGAGGGCAAACAAAAAACCCGCAGTTCACGCGGGTTTAAAGCAGCGGAGACGGTGGGATTCGAACCCACGTGCCGGTTACCCGACAACTTGATTTCGAGTCAAGCTCGTTATGACCGCTTCGATACGTCTCCATACCTGTCCATTATAAAGCCAGGCTGCATTCCGGTCAAGTATAAATGTGACTTTTCCCTGGTAAAAGCTCATTGTGTATAGTAAAATATAAAGCAACAGCAAAGGACTTATGGTCCTGCCCAAACGATACCTAAAGGGGGATTTTTATGCCAATCAATGGTTTTAACAAAACAACGCTTCTGGACTATCCCGGCAAAATAGCTGCCACCATTTTTCTGGGGAGCTGCAATTTCCGATGTCCCTTCTGCCACAACAGCGGACTTGTCCTCTCGCCCGGCGAGCAGCCAGTGATTCCCATGGAGGACGTGCTTAAAGTTCTGAAAAAACGCCGGGGTATTCTGGAAGGCGTCTGTATCACCGGAGGCGAACCCACTCTCGACAAAGATATTTTCTGCCTTGTTGATAAAATAAAGGAACTTGGCTACCCGGTCAAACTGGATACCAATGGCTCCCATCCCTGGATCCTGAAAAAGTTGATCAACAATAAAATGATCGACATGGTCGCCATGGATATCAAATCATCCAAAGAATCTTATTCCAGGGTTGCCGGCAGTAAAAATCTGGACTTAAAACCCATCTGTGAGTCAGTGGATTTCCTTATGTCCGGCAGTATCCCCTATGAGTTCAGAACCACCGTAGTAAGGGAACTGCATACCCAGGAAGATTTCCGTTCTATCGGAAACTGGCTTGCCGGATGCAGTGCATACTACCTCCAGGCCTATAAAGACTCCCCTGAAGTCATAAGGCCTGGATTCAGCAGCTACTCTAAAAGAGATTTGGATTATTTTTGTCTTATTCTGTCAAGAACGATTCCTGCGGTTTATATCAGGGGTATCGATTAGACGGAACCAGTAGCCAAAGCGCGGCATGGAGGGTTTCCCCTGCGTTTTGGCTGCTTTAAAGTTGGGGAAGCCGAACATTCCTGCCATGAGACATTCCTGCCGGTCATAAACGCCCGGAACACCGAGTATGTACCGGCCGTCATCTCTTCTTCTGCCCAGGAGCAGATAATGATAGCGGTAATATCCATGTCTCAGGAAATTATTGTTCATAAGTCCCCGGTCTCTTCTTGACAGTATCCGCAGCTCTGCCGGTGTGATCTGCCTGCATTCCACAATTTCCCCATCTGAAAACGGGGCAAACACAGCAGGCTGTCTTGCGGCCTGTGCAGACTGTTCATGAAGCTCTCCCTCCGCCGGCTTCTGCATCTTCTTTTCCGACACTTCTTTTTCCATCTGTCTCATATTCCGGATGGCATCCTCATCCTGATCCAGTTCTTCCAGAAGATTGATCTCATCCCCTTCTCTGTCTCCCTCAGGGTTCCATGTTGACTGTTCGGCTGCATCGGTATCCCCGGAATCTTCGATCCTCATTTCACTGTCCGGGTACCGGTCCCCTCCAAAGACTTCATGATTGATGGTTTCACGGTACAGCTCCTCCTCCGTATAAGGGGGAATGTCAGTTTCCGGCACTGTGGTATCCAGCTTCAGTTCCCTATCCAGTCCGGATGGTTCCTCTACAGGCTGAACAGATGGTGTTTGCCGCACCAAATTCTCTGTTTCAGGGGATACTGCCGGCTCCCTTCTCTGTTCCTCCTGCTGTTCGGGGGCAGGTATATCTTCCTCATAATGCTGAGGAAAGTATCTTCCCCTCTCGTTTATACGTGAGGGCACGTAAGGGTCACCCTGGGTCCCGGAGGGCATTGTCCTCTCCTCACCATCTACGGCCGGGGATTCCTGAAAACGATTGCCCTCCATGGGTCTGCCTGGTGTACCAATTCGGGTATCCCGGTCTATAATGGGAGGGTATCCCCAATCCCAACTGTTATTATTGGACGGACTTCGCCTTTCTTCCCGCTCTGCATTGGGTGGATTGAATCTTCTCCGGCTGCCCTCGCCTGAAGGATAGTCACTCTCCTCACGGCTTGTATCCGGCTGGTCAGCCATCTCTCCACGGCCTCCCTCCACTGAACCCTCTCTCCCTGCATAACTGCCTCCCATGGAACTTCCTCTCTCTGCGCGGCTGTCCTCCATGGAATCTTTACTCTCTGCATAACTGCCGCCTCTGGAACTTTCTCTCTCTGCGCGGCTGTCCTCCATGGAATCTTCCCTCTCTGCATAACTGCCGCCTCTGGAACTTCCTCTCTCTGTGCGGCCGCCGTCCATGGAACCTTCTCTCTCCACATAGCTGTCGTTTATGGAATTTCCGCTCTCCATATAGCTGTCATTCACGGAACTTCCTCTCTCCGCATAGCTGTCATTCATTGAATTTCCGCTCTCCATATAGCTGTCATTCACGGAACTTCCTCTCTCTGCACGGCCGCCGTCCATGGAACTTTCTCTCTCCGCATATCTATCGTTCATTGAATTCCCGCTCTCCATATAGCTGTCATTCACGGAACTTCCTCTCTCTGCACTGTTGTCGTTTGATGAGATAAGATTCTCTTCACGTGTTGTTCCCGAACGGTAATCCATTTCCTCCAGATCTTCCCCATACGGATCCTCCTTTTCACCGGACGAAACAGAAAGTTCTTCTTCACTATGTGATTCTGACGGCTCATATTCTGTCCCGCTGTACTGTACATCTTCAGCATTTTCCGCTTCCATTAAAGCTTCTGCCGCTGCCATGCCCTCCTCCAGTTCCTCCGCTACAGTCTCGGTAACAGTCTCTAGAGTCTCCTCCTTCTTTATATTATTTTCTTTTTCCGCAGCTCTGTCCGCTTTCCCGGAATCACCGGCCTGTATTCCGGGAAGTCTTATCTCTTCCAGACGTACCGGCCTGTCATCCCACCCTGTTCCATACATAGTTCCATCCCGGGTCAGCATGATCAGACCGCTCAGGTCATTTAGGCCGTACGAAGTACCACCCAACCCCTGATCCGGCACTTCTGTCTGAAACTGAACAATATCCCCTGCCAGGTCACACTCACCTAGATAAATACCTTCACAGCCGTCGTCCTTTCTCACAAATCCGTAAATTTTGCAGGGCGCCTCCTCCTTTCCATAAATTCCTGAAACCCGATAATTCATCCGGCATTTACCGTCCCGGGCTTCCACTTTAATAAAACCCTTTCCGTTTCCTTTCTTTCCGTCCGGGTACTCATATACATATGCAACAAATCGCCGATATCCAGCCAAATTTTCTTTCTCCAATACCAATTATTCCGTAAAGTATATGAGCGAAAAAAACATTTAGAACTCTGCATAAAAAACTGTTGAAAAAGTTTTTGAAAAAAATGCAAAAATATGTTGACATTTCAGCCCCCATTATATATAATAACAAATGCTGAATGACACCGCTGTAATGAAATAACGAAGCGTGGCTCAGTTTGGTAGAGCGCTGCGTTCGGGACGCAGAGGTCGCGTGTTCGAATCACGTCGCTTCGACTTTCAGCAACCGTTGAAAACACTGGATTTTTGAAATCCGGTGTTTTCTTTTTTTATAACTTTTCCTCCTGCTGCCTAACACTTTCCTAACACTTCAGCTTATATTTTTGAATTTTTCCCCCATATTAACTGCAATATAATTTTTTCGTGTCTCTTTTACCTTTGCATAAATATCTAATGTTGTTTTCACATCCGTGTGTCCAACCCACTCTTGAATTTCTTTTACGTTATATCCATCCTCTACCATCATAGATACACAACTTTTTCTTAAATCGTGAAATGTGAGTTCTGAAGACAAGTTTTCTTCTTTCTTAACAATCTTTTTAAAAGTCTTCGTTATATAATCTGTCGAAAAACATCTGCCGTCCTGCCATGTAAAAACATAATCACTTTCATGATATTCTTTCCCTAATAACTTTCTATATAAATCCTGTCTCTCTTTTACCTTAAGCAACAATTCTGTAGTATATTCTGACAACGGGTAAGTTCGATAGCTGGCCTCTGTCTTTGCAGTATCTTTTGCAGTTTGCTTTTTTACCTTTACAACTGTGTGATTAATTTCCAACGTATTCTTTTCAAAATTAATCGCTGACCATCTCAATCCCAAGACCTCTGACCTACGCAATCCATATACAAGTGTTATCAAAATCAACTCTGCTAAAATATGACCTTTAACGGCCGCTTTTAGATACTTTAAATCATTACTATCAATGAAAGTTCCCTTTTTTACATTAGTTCTTCTTTTCTTAGGGACTTCAATATTCTCCGCAGGGCTGTTGGGAATGTCACCCAACACCACTGCATCTCTGAACACTGCCTTTACAAGTAAAGATATCTCTTTAACAGTACGCTCTGAAAGCCCCTTATCTTTTTTATACTTCGATCTGTTCCCTTCTCGTAAGAGGTATTCATATAACAGTTTGATATCTCTCGAAGTCACCTTCGAAAGTGCTGTCTTTTTCGGTTCAAAATACTCCTGAATATGCTTAATCCTAATTTCATATCCTTCATATGTAGTTATTTCCAAAGATTGCTTTTTATGTTCCAACCAATAATCACAATAGTTCGAAAACGACATATCAGCAAACCTTGTAAGGGTATTGCACTCACCATATTTTTGTATCAGTTGTTCCAATTTCTCTTTAGCAGCTCTTTTATTACCCTTTTCCGGTAATCCTGTACTAAACCATTTGAGTTTTCGTTTCCCGTACTCATCTTTCATGTTTAAAACACAATACCATTTTCCTTTATTTACTTGTATGCTCCCAGTCATTCCCTATGCTCCTTTCCGTTTCTTGACAGGCGAGCAAAACATATCATTGCTATTATTATAAAGCGGACTTGTCAAAAAGTCTATCATACATGCCTTGGGAACTCTAATTTTTCTTCCTATTCTCAAAGACTTTATTTCTCCCGCATGAATCAAATCGTATGCCTTATTTCGTCCAATCTTTAAAATCTCCATAATATCATCTATCTGCAATACATCTTTGTAATCTTCTAGCATTCATTTCCCCTATTTATCTATTGTTATTCTAGGGAGATTTTTAACCCGTATAAGAGTGTAAATCCCCCTGTAATGCCTAAACTGCTTTCTTAAACAGCTTTTAACACTTCGCCATCTATTGTCATATCCATTTGTATTCCAGGTGTTATATCTTCTGTATACATTTTATATGCCGAGTGCACTTTACTGATAAGTTCTTCTGCTTTGTCAGCATCCTTTTGCTGAAAAACATTGTTGTGTTTGCATTGTCGTAACAATTCTTTTTTGTCTCTTGAGAAATGACCATTCTTATCTATTTTTTTTACTACAATCAGTAAATCCGATATGTCAAGTAACACAGGTATCTGATTTATCTGTTCCATATTACCGCACTCTCTTAAAAGATTGCTTTTCCAATACCTGCTGTTCTGTTTTTTATGATAAATAATCTGTTCCAATAAATAATTGCCGTTATACTTTTGCCATTTTCTATACTTATTCTCAATAATTTTCACAAACTGCTGTATGTAGTAATCGTTTATCTTTTTATCCGATATAAGATCCAAAAGATTTGAGCCAAATACTTCTTTTATTTTCCCAGGCTTTTTCAAAACAATTTCTATTCTCATGATATCTGTTTGTGTTTCAAAACCCAACTTCTGATATAACTGTTCTTTTTTATCATAAATTTTTAATGCAACTGATTCGTTCCCTCTTAAAAATGTTTCATTTTTAATACAAACATTTTTTTCATCTGTTCTTCCATATTCCACTAACTTTTTAAAATTTTTTGGAAGATTAAACATCATCAACCGTAAAACCCTGTGATATTTATAAAACTCATCCTTTAAACGAAATGTACAGTTAATCTCCATCTCATTAAGCCTTATGTTACTACTGTCAATTAATATTCCGTATTCATCATATACATATTGTAATATCTTTTCTAACCTTGCCTTATATCCTGAAACTGTATCGTTCTGCAAATTACCTTCTCCAACATTCTGAATAAACACATCCATCCTGCTGAAATCTGTTTTCATAAACTTCGTGTTTCTGGTTCCCGCTACTAATGTTCCAAAACAATAATTGTCTTTAATCTTCAGCCACCTGAAACCACTTCCATCCTTTAACATATACAACAATTTTCCCTGCCGTTCTAACTCTACATTATCATGAGCCAGAAATTTTGCCACATTGATATAAACAATCCTAAATCCTGCAATAACCGTTCTGTCAATACCAATTCTTTCTTCTAAAGTTTCCGTGATACCTATATTTTTACCCTCCGTAATCAATGTACTTATTAGAAAGTCACCCTAGACCTCTCTTATGGGTCAGCCTGTCTCCCATCCAGTTTTGACAAGTGGTACTGGCATACCTTCATATTCAGTTTTATTTTCCCCTATTGGGTAAACTCAGTATACCCTATGAATGTATGTTTTTCAACATATTATACATTTTTCTCCTTCTTACCCAATATTCATTTGGTCATTTTGCACAACTCCATCTATTATCTCTATTATTAAATCCTCTGTTTAAGTCTGAGTTTATGTAAAATTAAAACAAATGACAGGTGAAAATGTGTTAAGGCTACTTTTATATACCCTACATTATTTTCTCTTCTGATTTCCTTTATTTATTAAAGAGAAGAAAAAAGACACTTGCCGTATAAGCAAATGTCCTGTAAAAATTTTGTTAAAACTGCACAACTACTTTTGGGCTCTGATTATCCTGTTAACAGTACTCCTAGATAAACCTGTCTGTTTCACGATATCAGCAACTCTCATTCCATTAAAATATAGTGTCCGTACCATTTCACCTTTTTCATTCTGTTTCGAAGGTCTTCCCCCATTTCTTCCTCTGGCTTTTGCACTTGCCAATCCTTCCTTTGTCCTCTGACTAATCAAATCTCTCTCTAGTTGGCTCAACCCGCTCATAACCGTTAACAAAAACTGGTTATACGGATTATCAGAGGTGGTATCTAACCAAGCGTCCTTTAAACTTTTAATTGACGCTCCCTTTTTCTTAATCTTTTCAACAATTTCAAGCAAATCTTTTGTACTCCGAGATATTCTGGTAAGGTCTAAAATTATAATAATATCTCCAATTTCCAGATTTTCTAACATTTTATCAAGTTCCGGTCTGTCTTTCTTAGTTCCCGTCATTTTTTCTTGATAGATCATCCGTTTATCCACACCTGCTCCTGTCAGTGCATCTATCTGTCTATCTAAATTCTGTCCGTCTGTTGATACTCTTGCATAACCAATTAACATCCGTTCCACTTCCTTCCATTTTTATATTTACATTGTATCAAAAACGTATCAAAACTTCAATAGTTTTTGACACGTTTTACAATACACTTTTACATACAAAATCTTTATGTTTTCCACAACAAATAAATGTGTATCAAAAACAATCGTTTTAGACACATAAAATAAAAACAGGAACTAGTCGTTGTTTCAACTCCTAATTCCCGCTTTTTTTATGTTCATCCAAGTTTAACAATATCACTTCTAAAAAACGCTTTTCTTCTTCTGACAGGTTCCCCCATAGCCTTAATATCTTTTTCTCTTCCTCTGAAAGGCCAGCTATATTATCGGGGGTTGTAAAAAATTCTACTACTGACATTTGAAAACCTTCGCATATCTTTTCTAATGTATCTAAAGTTGGAATTTGCTTATGCTTTACAATATTTGATAAAGCTGTCTGTGAAATTCCAGTCCTTTTTGAAAGTTCATATCGTGTTATTTTGTATTTATTACATAAAAAGTTAATTCTGTCCGGTACAAACTCTTCCAACTTTACAGATCCCAAGCATTACACCCCTTTTCTGGTAGTATAATGCCATTCTAAACATTTTCATGCAATATTATTAGTCCATTTATGCGTTACTATACTAATTTATAGTTTAGTATAGCTATAAAAAAAATAAACACCTCTAAATTTTGTTCATTTCATCAATTAGTCCATGCAAATAGCGGATATAAAACAAACAACCACAAATTATGCCCGGAAGTAAGAGTGAAAACATTGCGGTGTTAAAAACATATTTTATCAATGTGCCTCTATCGTTGGGCGCTCCGGCTATAAAGCAATAAAACATATTACCTCCAATAAATAATACAAACACAACTGACAATAATATATTGATTACCTTTTTTATAAAACTTTTCTTTCTCAAATCCATCACCTCCAACTTTATTATATTCGTAATTACGAAGATATTCAAGTATCACCTTCTGCTTTATTGTTAAACATATAAACAAAAATAAAGGTGAAGATATGATAGACTATAGTCCGTTTTGGAAAACATTAGAGAGTTCCAAAGAGAACTGGTATACTCTAACCAAAAAACATCATTTATCAAATAGCACTTTGCACAGACTAAAATATAATCATGACATATCTATGAAAACGATTAATGACCTCTGCCGGATTTTAGATTGTCAGATACAGGATATTTGTATTTATGTCCCATCTGATGATGACCAAATCTTATAATTCGACAATTATGTATTTTCCCTTTAATTATGGGATTTTTCGCCAAGCAAAGTGTAATTCGACTTCAATCTTAACTGAGTTCGTAAAAACCCTTTGTTACAAGGTCATTTAGCACTTTTACAAATCAAACCTATTACAATAAAACCTTATAAATAAAGACATTTTAACTTGAGCATTTATTTATTATGGTTCGGAGTTTTAGAAAAGCTTTGTCAGGTGTGATTCTTTCACATACTTGTACCATTATTGTATTGTATCAAAAGCATAATGTAAATTATCCCCACTTTAAAAGGCACCCTTCCGAGTACCTAACGATATGTTTTGTCCTGCCATTTGCCTAACACTTTTCCTAACAATTAACCTTAAAATTTCTTCAATAGACTGATTTTTAAAGTTGAAAGAGTCCTATTAATACCCTTGTATTTAAAGCATTCTGGTATTTACAAACACGTCTTAACAGATATACTTCTCTGTTCGGGACGCAGAGGTCGCGTGTTCGAATCACGTCGCTTCGACTTTCAGCAAAAGCACTGGAAACTCAAGGGTTTCCGGTGCTTTTTTTCATGGAGCAGAATAAGGGCATCTCAATTGAGAAGCCCCATCTGCCGGAGTATAAAGATGGTGACGAACAAAGTAAAGATAGAAACAACACTGCTGAACACTACAAGCTGCCCGGCAAGCTGTTCATCCGCGCCGGCCTGCTGTGCCATGATATAACTGGACACCGCAACCGGTGTCTGGTAAGCCAGCAGCGCTGCCAGCAAATCCGAATCACGATACCCCATTGCAGCTACAATAGGAATAAAGATGAGGGGAAGTATCACCATTTTGACCACCACAACACCTCCGGCAATTTTCAGATTTCCTTTTACTTTAGAAAAGTCAAAATCACCGCCCAGTATCAAAAATGCTATAGGCGTTGCCAGCTTTGCCAGATCACTCAGTGTGGTATCCGCCGCCTTAGGAAGCTTGACCCCCAAAAGGGACGCTATGATTCCCAGGACTGAAGCTATGATCAGCGGATTTTTCAGTATCCCTGCAATGACCTTCTTAAAGTCCCGTTCCCTTTTTCCTCCGAAAAAAGACAGGGCGATCACTGCTAAAAAGTTATACATAGGTACCAAAACCGCACTCAAAATAGCAGCAGTGACTGTATTGGCAGGACCATACATATTCTCCACCACCGCAACTCCAAATATCACATAGTTGCTTCTGAAAATTCCCTGAATGACTACCCCCTGCTGGTTCTCTTTTTTTACCACTTTGGGAACAATGAGACAAAGAAGCACAAACAAAAGGAGCAGGCTGCCGGCCGCAAAAAAACAGAGTCCGCCCTGCATCTGTTCCCTGATATTGCTCTGATAGATATTTTTAAACAGCATACAGGGCAGAAATACCTTGAACACAAGGGAATTTGCTTTCTTCAACAGGTCTTTATCTGCAAGGTTCGTATGATTGGCTATGACGTAGCCTATCACCATAAGGAAAAATAATGGGGCTATAACATTAAATGACAGTACAATATTTTCCATTTCCGTTCCTCCGTGGATTTTATCCGCATGATTGTCTATTATACGCCCTGCTTTTTACTTGTGCAATTCCCATCTGTCCCTATATATCCCGGAGAATAATGCCCGTTATTGGTCACAGAGTGAATAGTGATCAGTGCCCTGCAGCGTCTGCAGGTAAAATTATTGCTTCCATCCCAAATCTTTTTACTGAATATACACTCCCGGCCTGCACTGCAGATCAGCTATAACGCTCAGCAGACTCTCTCAGAAATTATAACAGCACTAAAAAGAAACCTAAACTATGAAACTGCTCCTGAGAAACCACTTCTCTTCACTGGGCGTATATCGTGATTTTGACATGAAAACACCTCTTAAGCAGATTGGGGGTGTTTCCCTTGTCTACTTAAGAGGCAGTATCTCATTCCATCACTGGGTGTTCTCTATCTTCTCTGTCTTCTCCTGCCGGTCAGCTTGGGATTTACCCTCACACTGCTCTGCATCCTCTGTGGGAGGCAGATCCTCACGCGGAATCCTCTTAACACTTTCCCTCTCACTTAAGCTGGAAGGTATAGCAATCTTCATAGGAGGCACCCCGCTCTCCACCATCCCACGTCTCAAAAGCTTTACTGCTTCCTGAGCCATTTCCTCCAGATGTATGCTGATACTTGAAAGCTGGGGCTGCATCAGGGTTGCCAGCACGGTATCATTATAGCTTAAAATACTGAAATCCTCAGGAACCCGGTATCCCATCTGCTGAACAGCCTGCATCACGCCAATGGCCGCGGCCTCATTGAACGCGAAAAATGCTGTGGCAGGATGCTCTTCCTCCCTCAGGTAAGCACCTGTCTTCTCCAGCACATCAGAGGATTCTCTGTCCGTATCGATAAAAACCGCCTTTAAATCTTTTCTGTAGTAGTTCATGTATTCCATGAATATCTTTCTGCGCTTCTCCGGCGCATCGCTGCCCATGGAATCTGTGGACATTACAGGTCCCACAAACGCCATCGTCTTGTGCCCCATCTCAGCCAGATAATTCACTCCCTGCTGGATCCCCACCTGAAAATTAGGCACCACGGAACTAAACCGGTCCTCATAGGGAGAGGAATCCAGGAAGATGATCTGGTTTGTCCACTGCTCCATGGCGTGGATCTGCTCCGCTCCAAACTGTCCCACTGCGATAATACCGTTCAGCCCTGACTGGCTGTTGCTCTTATAGCAGTTTTCCTCCTCATCGAACTGGAGCGTAACCGTCTCAAATCCCTCCTCAAAGCAGCACTTGTCCAGACTGCTTTTCAGGTAGAGATAATAAGGGTCCTCCAGCTTCATCTGGGAATCCATCATTTCAATAATCCCAACTCTGAGCTGAGCCGCCTTCTTACGGCTGCTTCTGACGCTCTTGCTCTCATAGTCCAGCTTGCCGGCTACTCTCAGGATCTCTTCTCTGGTACCGTCCGTCACACTGAGAGATACATCATGATTCAGCACTCTGGAAATGGTAGCTATCGAATAACCTGTCAGCTCAGAGATTTCTTTTAGTGTAGCCATATCACTCACTCCGCCTGTCTTATCATAATTTTACTTTTTTTGCCTCTTTCTTTTACTTAATATAAATCATATCATTTTTACCTTTTTTTTACAAGAAAATACTGACAGACTAATGCCATATTGGGTAACAACTCACAGCCTTCTGCCATGTCCTTTGAGGATTTTCATGTAGCGCAATAAAGTCCTTCATGCTATAATAAGGCCAAAACTACGCATTCCGCGAAAAAGGAGACAGCTATGACCGAACAACTCCCCAAAGCCTTCCTCCGCCGCATGGAGGATATGCTTCAGGATGAATATACAGCATTTTTGAAAAGTTATAAAAACCCCAGGCACTTTGGGCTTAGGGTCAACACTCTGAAAATTTCCGTGGAGGAATTTCTTAAAATAAATCCATTTCGCCTGACGCCTGTCCCCTGGACTGAAAACGGCTTTTACTACGAGGAAACAGACCATCCTGCAAAGCATCCCTACTACGCAGCCGGTCTGTATTATCTCCAGGAACCCAGTGCAATGGCCCCCGCCGCGCTTCTTCCTGTCACACCCGGAGACTATGTTCTGGATCTCTGTGCCGCTCCGGGCGGAAAGGCTACAGAACTTGGTTCAAAACTAAAAAAGCAGGGCCTGCTGGTTGCCAATGATATCAGCAATTCCCGTGCAAAAGCCCTGCAGAGAAATATAGAGCTGTGTGGTATCCCAAACTCATTTATCACCAATGAAGTGCCCGCTTCGCTGGCCAAAGCTATGCCAGAGTTCTTTGACAAGATCCTGGTTGATGCTCCCTGCTCCGGGGAAGGCATGTTTAGAAAAGAACCTGCCGTTGCCAAAACCTGGGACGAGGACAGACCCCTTTTCTTTGCCAAACTTCAGCGGGAATGTGTCTCTGCCGCCATATCCATGCTGAAGCCCGGCGGCCTGATGCTCTATTCCACCTGTACCTTTGCCCCTGTTGAAAATGAGGGAACGGTTTCCTTTATTTTGGAAGAATATCCAGATATGGAGCTTTTGGAGATCGACGGATATAAGGGCTTTACTCCCGGCAATCCTGAGTGGGGGAACAAAAATCCTGAGCTTTCCAAGTGCCTCCGTATTTTCCCGCACAGAATAGACGGAGAAGGGCATTTTATGGCCCTTATGAGAAAGAAAGGCAGCTCCCCGCAGACTTTATCCGATCACAAAACAAAACAGGATAAAGAAGCCGGGAAGCTGCTGTCAGAATTTTTCGCAGATAAGGAGATTCCCTTCCCTGTTGACCGCATAGAAGTGCGCAGCAGCAATGTATACTGCCTGCCGCCTGCGGATAACCATTTTAAGGGAATCCGTTTTCTCAGAAACGGACTGTTTCTGGGTGAATTAAAGAAAAACCGCTTTGAGCCGTCTCAGCCTCTGGCGCTGGCTCTTAAAGCTGACGACTTTCCCTCCCGCCTCAGCCTCTCTCCACAGGATGAGCGTATCGGGCGTTACCTGAAGGGCGAGACTCTCCTGATAGAGAAAGGGGAATGCACCAGAGATAAGGGGTGGCAGTTAGTCTGTGTGGATGATTTTCCTCTTGGATTTGGAAAACTGGTAAACGGTACACTTAAAAACAAATATCCCGCTGGATGGCGTATTCATTGATCCTCATGGAGCTGCCTGTCCATGTCCTCGAACATCTCCCGGACAAGACAAAGCAGTTCCTCTTCTTTTACAGCAAATACGATAGCTGCCATATAAAATGTCAGTTCAGGCAGATCCGAAGCTTTTTTCATAACTGTTTTATCTGTAAGTGAATACATTTCCACATATCTTAATTCCACTGATGTCTTAATATGCCCAATTATTCCGCCTTGGGCGTCAATCCTGCCTGCCAGTGTTTCCATACGGGCTGTAAGCAGTTCCCCCGCCCTGTCCCTGTCCGCTGCTGTATGGTATTCAGCCGATACTACAACGGCACTGTCCTGCAGCAGAGATGTCACTTTCAGCTTTTCCTTTTTCATTGTACAGGAAGGACATTCGCACGTTTCATCATGATGGTGTGCGTGATGTTCATGTGCTTCTTCATGACCGCATGTATGATGATGTTCATGGCCTTCTTCATGACTGCATGTATGCTCATGTCCATGCTCTCCTTCATGACCACATGTATGCTCATGTCCCAGCATGTTTCTTTCATCTTTACCCATTTTCTGTCACTCCCAACACTACATCCCAGATATAATCTTCCACATGGCCCACAGCCGAAGTGGCAATCCGCACAGCATCCGGGTTCATCTTCGCAATATCCTTTCCCACATCGTTCAGCACCTGTTCGGGCACCAGATCCGTCTTATTCATGAGGACCACATCTGCCCGTTCTGTCTGCCCTACAAAAAGTTCCCGCATGGCATTCATCAGCCGTTTCCATCTGGATACATCCACCACTGTACATACCCGCGATTCCATTCCGATCCCCGCTGACAGGTTGTCCTGGATCAGCCCCGGGTATGCCAGGCCTGTGGTCTCCACGATCAGCCAGTCAGGGGCATATTCCTTTTCAATCTCATAGGCAGCCGAGACCAGTTCACCTGCCAGAGTACAGCAGGCGCATCCGTTGAAGAGATTTTCCACGTTAAACCCATTACCACGCAGCAGTTTATCGTCAATCCCTTCCCTGCCCACCTCATTTTCCAGGATCACCACCTTATAGACACTGCCTGATCTGGAGCTGTCCACCAGATACCTTGCCAGGGAAAGAAGGAGCGTTGTCTTACCTGACCCCAAAAAACCTCCTAATATCAATACCTTCATTTGTCATCACTTCTTCCTGCATAACTGCCGCATCATTTTTTATAGAATTCATCACCGTAACGGAATACTTCATCAAACAAAACAGCATTTTTTCTTATCACTTCCGGGTCATCTACAGCTCCCAGATATCCTCCGCACCAGCAGAAACCGCCTCCCGGTGCCAGCAGGTCCACAGTATCCCTCACTGCCTGGCGTATTTCCTCTTCTGTCACATTCGGGTCAGCCAGATGATCCCGGGGATCAAACCCTCCCATAATGACCAGCTTGTTGCCATACTTTTCCTTGATGCCGGTCAGATCATTGCAGGTCTGAGCCGGATCCCAGGCATTTACGCCAATGGAAAGCCAGTCATCAATAAAAGGCTCTGCCTTGCCGCAATTGTGCATGGTAATGGGTATTCCCAGGTCTCTTCCGAATTTTGCCTGTCTGTCATGGAAAGGCAGTACCAGATCATGATACATCTGCTGGGAAATAAAAGGTGCTCTCCAGGCGGCCGTATCATCCATAAGTGTCAGTACATCAGGCTTCACATAACCGATGATCTGCCGTGTGATCTCTGTATAAAAATCACACATATAATCAAACATAGCGTACACTTCTTCCGGCTCCTCTGCCATGGCGCAGAGGCCTTCCGTAAATCCCATAAATGCCATCAGATTCTGGAAATATCCCACGTGCATATTCAGGGCAATTGCCGTATCTTCCCTGTTTACCCCCTGACGGTAAAATCCCTCCAGTTGCTTTTTAGCCATTGCTTCCCAATCTATGCCCTCCAGAGAAGGGGCTTTGATGACATCCCTCCATTTTGTGATATCGTCCAGGATAAATTCGCCCGGCTTGGGAAGCAGTGCATTTCCTGTCTCTCTTGTGGGGACATAGGTCACACCCCAGCAGTCCTTGCCGCCTCCCTGAAAACGGAAATATGCCACAATTTCAGGCTCCAGCATACAAGATGTACAGGGCCTTGTCATATTTGGCATAGGACCAAAGCTGTAGGTAGGAACCCACTCCGGCTGTTCTCCCCTTAAAGTCATCAGATAATTGGTTTTCTCAGTTAATTTTTTCATGCTTCATCCTCCTCTGCGATTTCTCCCCTGCGTCTGGGCAGGTGATTCCTCCTACTCCTTTTACTAATATATTTATTTTATCTGTTTATCACCTTGCATACCATATCCAAAGAATACAAAATATTAGCCAAAACATTTTTACATTTTTGTATCCTTCGTACTTTTCCCCATAAACATTCTGTGATAGAATGATATAAGAATGATTTTTCAGACATATAGGCTTAACATCTGTACCAAAGGAGGCATAAACATTTTGAAACTTAGTATGTGGATGATCGCAAACCGGCTTTCTTCGTTGGACTTAGAGCTGAATATCAGCGAGAATGCAAAACCTGTCCTGAAGAGTGCCAGAAGTGTCTATGCAACAAACTGTGTACACGTGTACCAGTCAGGGAATGATGTCATCTGCAACGGAGAAGGTGATCTGATCCGTATTAAAGATGCCAGAGTAACAGAGGCCTTTGAAATTGTGCAGTGTGTATTTGATTTTTATGAGGACTGGTTTACCAATATTGCGGAGCTGATCCGGAAGAAGAACTACAGGGAAGTGGTGAATGAATGCTGGCCTGTATTTCACAATCCCCTGATCCTCTTTGACGGAAACTGCCGTGTTCTGGGTTTAAGTGAACAGTATGAAGAGGATGATATGGATGAAGAATGGAAATACCTCTCTGCCTATGGATACTCCTCTTTAGACGCCATCAGCTATATGCGGTATAACAGCCTCAATCAGGATTTCACCCGCATGGGCATGCAGAAATTTTCTTTTGAGGGAAATATGAACTATCCCGGGATCACCTACAGTCTGTATTCCGATGAAATGCTCTGCGGCAGGCTCAACCTTCTAGAAAAAGAGCGGTCCCTAAATCCGGGGGACTACCAAATCCTGGAGCTTTTGGCCAACTGCCTGAAATCCGGACTGGCAGAACAGGAGACGGATACCCCTGATGATAGAAAAACAAATCTTTTTTATAATCTTCTGGACGGAAAGCAGGTGAATGACCATCACCTTTCCATTCAGCTTACTTATCAAGGCTGGCAAAAGGATGATACCTACCAAATCTTCCTGTTGGAAGCAGATTCCCCTGAGAATGACAAAAGCATTATGGAGATGCTTGCCCTGACCATCATGCAGCATCTGTCATCCTGTTGTATTCTGCAGCGTTTCCCCTATCTCATTATTTTGTGTGACATAGACAGGTATAAAGGCGCGCCGATCAAGGAAATCCTTTTATCTCTTACAAAGGGCGGAAATATCCGGATTGCCTGCAGCCTTTCCAGCCAGGGCATAAGAAACTGCAGCTTTTTACTGAAACAGGCATCCGCCGCCATTGAATACGGAAGGCTGTTGACACCGGAAATCTACTATTTTGAATTTTTTGATCATGCTATGGACTACATCATAGAATCCTCCAGTCTTGAGGACAGCGTGCAGGCCTGTCATCCTGATGTCTATGATCTCTGGAAAAAACGCCGAAAAAATCACGACGAAATGTTCGATACCCTAAAATGCTATCTGAATAATGAGCGCTCCCTGGTGAACACCGCCCAGGCGCTCTTTGTCCACCGCAATACACTGGTCTATCGCGTTCATAAATTGACAGAACTGCTCCATGACAATCTGGATGACATCTATACAAGGGATTATATCAAACTGTCCATCCGTACCTTGGAACTCTTTGAGGAAAAATTTCTGAATACAAAAAAGCAGCACTGAAAATATGCGTCTCATTGACAGCTGCAGTTATTGAAAAAGACCGTCTGCGGTTACAGACGGTCTTTTTAAACATATCATGATCATGCTTCAACTTCGGCTTCTGCAGGTTCTTCTGCAAGTACCTGTTCGTATTTTTCCAGGATAATACCCTGGATCCTTTCACGGGTTTCAGAGTTAATCGGATGTGCGATGTCCCTGTACTCACCGTCGGTTGCTTTACGGCTGGGCATGGCAATGAACAAACCTTTTTCCCCCTCGATAACCTTGATGTCATGCACTACAAATTCTTCATCGATCGTAATGGAGACAACAGCTTTCATCTTACCTTCCTTCGCAACTCTTCTTACTCTTACATCTGTGATGTTCATAAAAACCTTCCCCTTTCATATGCCATTCTTAAAAAGTCCTGCTTATGATGTCACTGCACCCTGCACACTTTTTACTTGTGTATTTTTATAGTACATAACGCTCGTTCTTTTCCACTACGATCTTAATGCCATCCTCACCGCAATAGTAGGAATTGGCACGGATCGTATCACGGCTCTCCACAATGCAGTTCTCAATGTGGGTATTATCCCCCAGATACACATCGTTGAGAATAATGGAATTCTTGATCACGCAGTTATTGCCTACAAATACTTTCTTAAACAGAACAGAGTTCTCAACCTGCCCGTTGATGATACATCCGCTGGAAACCAGACTGTTCCTCACATCTGAACCGGGGTTGTATTTTGCCGGAGGCAGATCATCGATCTTGGACTGAACTCCGGGATACTGATTGAAGAAGTAATCTCTTACTTTAGGATTCAGAAAGTCCATATTGGTTTTATAGTAAGATTCCACAGTGGAAATATTGCTCCAGTAAGTATTGATCTTATATCCGTATATCCTCTTCAGGTTCTTGTAACGGATGAGAATATCTTTTACAAAATCATATCTGTCTTCCTGTGCGCATTTCTCTAAAAGCTCTATGAGCTGTCTTCTTCTGATCACATAGATACCTGTGGACACAGTATTGGTACGTGTGACCATTGGTTTCTCTTCAAACTCTTCAATTCTGCTGTCCTCGTTCATTTTCAGGCAGCCGAATCTGGTGGTGTCATCCCCATACACATCTGTGCAGACAACAGTAATATCTGCGCGTTTTGCAATATGGTATTCCAGAACTTTATTGAAATCCAGCTTGTACACACCATCACCGGATGCGATCACCACATATGGCTCGTGGCTGGATTTAAGGAAATTCAGGTTCTGGATCATGGCATCTGCTGTGCCTCTGTACCAGAAGCTGTTGTCAGCAGTAATGGTTGGTGTGAAGGTGTAGAGACCTCCCTGTTTTCTTCCGAAATCCCACCATTTGGAGGAACTCAGATGCTCATTCAGAGAACGGGCATTATACTGTGTCAGAACCGCAACTTTTTGAATGTGGGAATTTGACATGTTGCTAAGCGCAAAGTCTATGCTGCGGTAACTTCCAGCGATGGGCATTGCTGCAATCGCTCGTTTCTGTGACAACTCTCTCATTTTATTGTTATTGCCGCCGGCAAGAATAATACCTATTGCTCTCATGCTGTCTCACCTTCCTTATTCAATGTTTCGCCGCTCTCCAGTATGCCGTCCGGATAGTCTTCGCTTGACGTCTCACCCACGATCGCTGTGTTCTTGCCAATCTTTACATCTGACGGAATCACCGTGTTCTCTCCTACAGTTACAAGACCAAAGGAGTACACGCCTGGTTTTTCTTTGTTCGGAACCTCTTCGCCGATTCCCATGATCACATTGTCTCCCACCGTGACATTCTCCGCAATGATAGCCTTGTCTATCACGCAGTTTTCTCCGATGAAGGCCTGCTTCATGATAATGGAATCACGCACGACTGCGCCTTTTTTAATTACGACACCTGCACCAATAACGGAATTATGTACCTCACCGTATATCTCAGTTCCCTCTCCCACTATACTTCTCTCCACTACAGCATCAGCAGAAATATACTGCGGAGGAATGATATCACTCTTAGTATAGATCTTCCAGAATTCCTCATATAAATTGAATTCCGGGATAATATCGATCAGTTCCATATTGGCTTCCCAATAGGAGCCAAGTGTTCCTACATCTTTCCAATATCCATTGTACTCATAAGCAAACAGGCGCTGGCCTTTTTCCTTGCAGTACGGAAGGATATGTTTACCAAAGTCACATCCCGGCTGGTCTTTCAGGGCAAGAAGGGCGTCCTTCAGTACCGGCCAGCTGAAAATGTAAATACCCATAGATGCTAGATTACTCTTTGGATGCTCCGGTTTCTCCTCAAAATCCGTAACGCGTCCTGATTCATCTGTGATAGCAAGTCCAAAACGGCTTGCCTCCTCCCACGGAACGGGCATACATGCCAATGTGACATCAGCCTTGTTCGCTTTGTGGTAATCCAGCATTACCTCATAGTCCATTTTATAAATGTGGTCGCCGCCCAGAATCAGTACATAATCGGGATTATACTCCTCCATATATGCCATATTCTGGTAGATAGCATTTGCAGTTCCTGTATACCATTCCGTATCCGTCTTCTTCTCATATGGCGGAAGAATAGATACGCCTCCAACATTCTTATCGAGATCCCACGGAATACCGATGCCGATATGAGTATTCAGACGAAGCGGCTGGTACTGTGTCAGTACACCTACGGTATCAACTCCTGAATTAATGCAGTTGCTCAGCGGGAAATCTATTATTCTGTACTTTCCCCCGAATGTCACTGCGGGCTTTGCGACTTTTGCAGTCAATACGCCTAATCTGCTGCCTTGTCCACCTGCGAGCAACATTGCAATCATCTCTTTCTTAATCATGCAATCACCTCTTGTATATTCTATGATTTTTTTATTATACCACATTAAATCATAATTGTGAACAATTTTAACAATTTTTTTTCGACTTTACATTAGTTTTTGTGACATTTTACCTGCCTGTAACCGTTTCTATAACTAGGGGTTTCATTTTGTACCTTTTTTAGGTATAATAAACACAAGCAGAGCCGGATTGACACCGGCCCATATAATAATAAAGAAGAGAAAGGAAGCACAACCTTATGTATCAGATAGATTTTAATCAGCCGCTGCATATTCACTTCATTGGCATCGGCGGTATCAGTATGAGCGGCCTTGCCGAAATTCTTTTAAAAGAGGATTTTCCCATATCAGGTTCGGACTCCAGAAAGTCCGCGCTGACTGCCCATCTGGAGAGCCTTGGTGCCGTTGTCCGCATTGGACAGCGCGCTTCCAATATTACAGACGATATCCAGCTTGTTGTCTACACGGCTGCGATCCATGAAGACAATCCGGAATTTGCATGTGCCCGGGAAAAGGGACTGCCCATGCTCACAAGAGCAGAACTTCTGGGACAGATCATGAAGAACTATGAAATACCTGTAGCTGTATCCGGCACACACGGCAAGACCACCACTACTTCCATGATCTCACACATTCTGCTGGAGGCTGACGCAGACCCTACCATCTCTGTGGGCGGAATTCTGCCTGCCATACACGGCAATATCCGTGTAGGCCGGTCAGAGACCTTTGTCACAGAAGCCTGTGAATACACCAACAGTTTTTTGAGCTTTTTCCCCAAGATCAGCATTATCCTGAATATAGACGCGGACCATCTTGATTTCTTCAAGGATCTGGATGATATCCGCCATTCCTTCAAGCTGTTTGCTGAAAAACTGCCCGCTGACGGAACTCTGATCATCAGCAGTGATATTCCGGACTATAAAGAGATCACCAAAGACCTTTCCTGCGAGATCATTACCTGCGGACTGGAACACCCGGCTGATTATGTAGCTCAGAATATTACCTTCGACGAGTTCGCCCACGCTTCCTTTGACTGTGTAAAAGGCAGCGAGACACTTGGACATTTCTCCTTGTCAGTACCCGGAGTCCATAATGTTGCCAATGCCCTGTCTGCCATAGCTCTGGGCGTAAAGCTGGGCCTTTCCGCGGAGCACATCCAAAAAGGGCTTCTGAACTTCGGTGGAACGGACAGACGATTCCAGTACAAGGGCAAAGTGGGCGGTGTCACCATCATTGACGACTATGCCCATCATCCCACAGAGATTGCTGCCACACTGCGCACAGCGAAAAATTATCCCCACAAAACTACCTGGTGTGTCTTCCAGCCGCATACGTATACCAGGACAAAAGCCCTGTTGGATGAGTTTGCGGAGGCATTGACCCTGGCTGACAAAGTGGTCCTGGCTGACATTTATGCCGCACGGGAAACCGATGATCTGGGGATTTCATCACGGGATCTGCGTGATCTGGTGGCCTCCCTTGGCACAGATGCGTATTATTTTTCCACATTTGATGAGATAGAAGAATTTTTATTAAAAAATTGTATCCACGATGATTTGTTGATAACTATGGGTGCCGGAGATGTGTATAAAATCGGCGAAAACCTGTTAGGAATGTAAAGTTATCCACATTATCCACATGCTTATACACATTTACTCCAGAATAAGCATGTGGATTTTTTTGGGTATAAGCCAGTTTACATAATAATCTAACATAATTTGCTGTAAACCTTTAAAATCCCCATCTTTTCGACATTTTTCGGTTGCTAATAAAAATACTCCACTTTTTTATCCACATTATCCACATTCCCCACAAAGTTTTCAACACGCCTGTATAAAGGACTCTGCTAAAAAATGCTTATTCTCTTTTCAAATATAATATGTTATACTTACAAAAGACGGGGAAACACTTGCTTGGGCGGACCTTTTTGACATGTCTGCGCTGGGCGCACATGAAAAGTTGTTTTCCTGTTTGTTGTGCCGGTATCTTTTCGGCTAACCGGATTTTATGATAGAAAAGGATGTTAGACATGGGACAGTTCATCATACATAATGATTTTCCCGGAGATTTTACTCTTGTCTCCAACTTTTTTCTGGATACTTATATGCCGCAGGCCAATGGAGAATTTGTGAAAATATATCTATGGCTTCTGCGCAGTGCGTCTGTATCCGGTTCCGCTCTGGAGCTGTCATCAATTGCCGATATCTTTAATTGTACGGAAAATGACGTGCTCCGCGCATTGAAATACTGGAAAAACACAGGCGTTCTGAATGTGACCTTCGATGGACGCGGCAATTTAAAAGAGCTCCGGCTGTGTTCTCTCACAGGCGGAGCTAAAGCTGTGCTCTCCCAGACTCCCCCGGCTTCCCCGGCAAAAGCATTGTCTTCGGCTGTACCTGAAGCTGCAGCCTCCAGGGAAAAAAGCCTGCCGCCCCAGCAAAAAGCCCTGTCTCCCGACAAAGTAAAAGAACTGTCCGGCCGGGATGACGTGATCGAGCTTCTGTTTATCGCGGAGCAATATCTGGGAAAGACCCTGACGCCCACGGAGATCAACAAGCTTCTCTATTTTTATGAAGAACTGCATTTCTCAAAGGATCTGATGGAATATCTGATTGAATACTGTGTCTCCAAGGGAAGCCGCAGTATCCGCTATATTGAAACTGTGGCGCTTGCCTGGGCGGATCAGAAGATTACTACAGTGGAACAGGCAAAACAGGAGACCAATACATATAACAAGAATTTCTTCGCCATCCTGAAAGCTTTCGGCATTAAAAACCGGAACCCTGTGGATGAGGAAATCCGTTATATGAACCTCTGGCTGAATGAGTACGCCTTCACACTGGATATTATATCCGCTGCCTGCAGCCGTACTGTCATTGCCACAGGACAGCCTAATTTTGCCTATGCGGATTCGATTCTCCACAACTGGCAGAAAAAAGGTGTCAAACACCTGTCTGATATAGACAAGCTGGATGAAGACCGCCGCCAGCAGAAGGCTGCCAAGGCGGAAAGCAGTGCGGCCCGCCCCAAACCGGCGCCGTCTAAAAACAAATTCAACAACTTCCACCAGCGTACCTATAATGTGGACGAACTGGAGAAGCAATTACTGAAATAATAGTAAGCCCTTTTTTGTAAGGAGGCCCCTGTGTCACTGAATAATTCCCAATACGACGCGCTTATGCGCGCATACAATGAGAAACAACTGGATCACAAGCATGAGCAGGATGAACACATCCGGCAGGCTTACCATGAGATCCCCCGTCTCCAGGAGATCGATGGTGAGATCGCAGCACTGAGCCTGAAAAAAGCCAGGGCGCTTCTGCTCCCCTCACCCGGGGATGACTTTGACCTCTCCGCCGCTATCGCCGGACTTTCCGAGGAACGGACTGCACTTCTGCAGATACACGGCTACCCGCCTGACTATCTGGAGCTTAAGTATGACTGCCCCTACTGTAAGGATACCGGCTATGTGGAGAATCAAAAATGTTCCTGTTTTAAGAAAGCTGCCGTAGATTTGCTGTATACACAGTCCAATATCAGGGAAATACTTGAAACAGAGAACTTTGAAAACTTTTCATTTGAATATTATCCTTCGGATATCATAAATCCTGCCACGGGCCTCAGTGCACTGGAGACGGCCCAAGATGCAGTGGACAAGGCCTGGGATTTTATTGACAGCTTTCAGGAGCATCCCTGCGGCCTGTTCTTTTACGGTGATACAGGCGTGGGTAAGACCTACCTCTCCCACTGTATAGCAAAGGAACTGATCGACAGGGCATACTTTGTACTGTACTTTACATCCTTTGATCTCTTCGATCTGCTGGCGAAGAATACCTTCCAGAAGGATGCAGCCGCTTCTGATGTAGCCGGGTTTATCTATGACTGTGACCTGCTCATCATTGACGATCTGGGAACTGAGCTGACTAACAATTTTGTAGCGAGCCAGCTATTCTGCTGTATCAACGAACGCATTATGAACCATAAATCTACAATCATTTCCACCAACCTGGCCATGGATGACTTTCTGGAGACCTATTCCGAGCGTATCTTCTCCAGAATTTCCAGCAATTACACCATGTTAAAGCTGATTGGAAATGATATAAGAATACAAAAAAAACTTTTAGGAGGAAAGTAAAACATGTCACCAAAAGATGCAACTCCCTTAGATTCCCTTCCCGTAGGCCGCCTTGGCATCATACCGCTGAAGAGCTGTGAAAAGCTGGGATCCAGAGTCGATGACTACATTGTAAAATGGCGCAGGGACCGTGAACATCAGGAGAAAAACAACCTGGAATTTGATGGTTATGAACGGGATTCCTACCTGGTCAAAGCGCAGACCCCCCGCTTTGGGACAGGTGAGGCAAAGGGTATTCTGGGCGAGTCCGTTCGTGGCGATGACATCTATGTCATGGTGGATGTGTGCAACCACAGCCTTACCTATTCCCTCTGCGGCCACACAAACCACATGTCACCGGATGACCATTTTCAGGACCTCAAGCGTGTCATCGCCGCCATCGGCGGAAAGGCCAGACGTATCAATGTCATTATGCCATTCCTCTATGAGAGCCGTCAGCACAAGCGTTCCGGCAGAGAATCCCTGGACTGCGCCATTGCACTGCAGGAATTAGTGAACATGGGTGTGGACAATATCATTACCTTTGACGCCCACGATCCCCGTGTGCAGAATTCCATCCCCCTGCACGGTTTCGAGACAGTACAGCCGTCCTACCAGTTCATCAAAGGACTGTTCAAAGCAGAGCCGGAGCTTGAGATCACCAATGACAATACCATGGTCATCAGCCCGGATGCAGGCGGTACAGCACGTGCCATCTATCTTGCCAACGTACTTGGTGTGGATATGGGTATGTTCTACAAACGCCGGGATTACTCCACCATCATCGACGGCCGCAATCCTATCGTTGCACATGAGTTTTTGGGCACGGATGTTGCAGGCAAGAATATGATCATTATTGATGACATGATATCCTCCGGCGACAGTATGCTGGAAGTCGCCGCACTTCTGAAGAGCAAAGGGGCAGGCAAGATCTTCATGTGCTCCACCTTCGGGCTTTTCACAAACGGCATGGAAAAATTTGACAAAGCTTTCGAGAGAGGCGAATTTGACAGACTGCTCACCACCAACCTGGTATATCAGCCTGATGAACTTCTCCGCAAACAATATTATGTAAACTGTGATATGAGCAAATACATTGCCTTGCTTATTGATACTCTGAACCACGATGCCTCTATCAGCAAACTGCTGAATCCCGTGGAGAGAATCAATAAACTGATGGTAAAGCATAAAAAACAACTGGAAACCAAAGAAAAATAAACAGAACAGGGATGGCGCCGCAGAATGCGGTTTCCATCCCTGTTCTGTTTAGCCCTTACTGCTATTACGATAAGGTAATCTTCGTCTCTGCCTCCGAAAAACTTTTCACAGAAGAAGCATACTCCGAGGGAGTCATTCGGGTAAATTTCTTAAATTGTAAAGAAAAATATTGATAGGAAGAGTATCCCAGAATATCAGAAATCTGAGTGTAATTGTATCCTTTTTCCCTAATCAGTTTTCGAGCGGTCTCAATTTTTAGCTGACAGAAATAGTTGATAACACCACAACCCAGTTTTTCGTGAAACAGTTTCTGAAGCTGTGAACGCCCCACAGAATTATCTTTACAGATTTGGACAACTGTTAAATGTTCAAATATATTCCGCTTTAAATATTGAATAATCTCCTGAAACAGTTCGTCTCTGTCCCTATGGAGCATGGGATGGTCTGAGAGCGGCTGCGGAGGGATTGGAGGAGCAGTGGGAGTATCGTATCTTCGCCGCAGGCTAATCAACAGAAGTTCCAGAGACAGAGCAATCATCTGTTCGCTACCGAATTCTTGAATGGAGTTCCTCTCTAACAAACAGATATACGGATTATTCAGTGGTGTATAAAAGGTTCGGCGCGTCTCTGAAATAATCTGTCCCAGATAGAAACGTTCGTTCTGATTCAGAGATACAACACGATTTTCAAAAAATCTCATACATGGATCCTTACATTCAAAAGATATGACTATCAAGTTGGGTGAAGATACACCATCCCCACATAATGCATGAAATTCATTGGGCTTGTGAAAAATCATTTCATTGGGAGCCAGCACCAGCTCTTTGTCACCGGCAGTGACATAGATACTTCCGCTGTCTACATAGACCAGTTCCCAGAAATCATGGGATTCTCCTTCAAACACATAATCTTTCATATATTCAAAGTAATGTATGGAATAAATCTTACGGATATGAAGATTCTCTTTTAATGTAATACTTTCATAACTTGCCATAACAAATCACTCCAGATGTCAATTGATTTCATACTTATGGCCGCCGGCGGCCATAACCCTTAAACGGATACGAAACAATCCACATCCATTGTACTAAATCGTTAGCGTGATGCCTAGCCCCTGATACAATTTTATTTTGCTGCCTTTATTCCCTGATTGCAACAATAGACTGTGGAACGCTTTTTTGTGGCGTTCCATAGTCTATGAGGTATTCAACTGAATCAATTGTTTTTATCTGCAGTATTTTGCAATTTCTTGATTGATCCTCTTTCTCATTCCTGTCAGATAGGAGATACTTCTCGGATACGATTTAAATTCAACCTTTTCTCTCCCTTCCGGTTCGATGCATTTCATAACCGCGTCTCTTCCTGCCAGTTCCTCCAGGCATTTCATGGCACATAGATCACTCATGGCCTCATCCATCAGCATCATACGGATAGACTCTTCCGGATTACCATCTTTACCCGGATATACCAGGAATGGATCTCCCGATGGAAATGCTCCTGCTGCATCCGTACAACGATAAGGATCAATGGGGAAAATGGAATGTTCTGCATTATAGAAGTTATATCCCCAATGTAAAAATCCATTCAGCTGATACTTGTACATCTGAACCCCCAAAATCCTGGTTCGATATCCCGGCTGTACAATAAATCGGTTAGACACATCCAGATACTGTGCCGTGCAGTAATATCCCCATAATTTTTCTGGACGTTTCTCAAGAAATGGCTGAATATGATCCAGTGCACACACCGGCTGAGAAACTACGCCTTTCTCATAAAAGCTGTAATCTGACAGAGCATCAATCATCTCATATCCTTCCAAATCCTTCTCCATCAGTTCTTTTGCTGCCTTATAGGATTCAAACTGACTTTCGTTTGGTTCATCTGATACATGGAAATACGTTACCTTGCTGATATCCATTTTTTCCAGTTCTGCTTTAAAAGCAATCAGGAACTGATGCAAAAATTCCCCATACTCTGCCCCTGTCGCATCGGTATCCCATCCAAACAACTGTATCTGTTTGCCATCTTTATTCCCCATAATCTTAGGTGCCATGGCAGCGCCCCACTGGCTAAACAGGTGAGATATCTCATAATATTGGATTCCGCAACGCCTGCACATCTCAACCCAACGCTCAAATCTGTCAAATCCAAACTGATATCCATCTGTAGTTACAGTCACATCCACTAACTGTACCGTACGGCGCTGGCCTCCTACCTCAGTATCCAGCGGCGGTGTGAACACAGGTGTCAGCAGCATATTACATTTTCTTTTCACTGCAGTACGAACAAAATTTTCTACAATCCGCCAGTATTTCTCGCTGAACACTTCCACATCATAATAATTGGCCAGACAATCTGTGTGAAGCCACTCTGTATGAGGTACTGGCATTTTGGAAAGCCGCATGGGAAGCACCTGTACAATCACCACTACAGATCCCTGCACTGTTCCTTCCACTACCATATCCACACGAATCTGATAGTCTCCAGCCTCCAGACCATCAGTATCCAGATCTACCCACAGGCTTTTCCACTGACCACTGATCAGTTCCACCCCCCAGGGCTGTACCTCTCTCAGAAGATCCGGATACAGGCCAGGCTCTCTGGTCAAATAGTCATCATCAGCAGCTATATGTGTTGGATATTCACAAGGCACAAGCCCTACACTTCTCACCATCACATGCTCTTTTACTGGAGATGTGGCCTGAATCTGGGCTCTTCCCTTTCTGTTGCCACCCCAATGGTATGCCATCTGGAAAGAAACAGTTTCTCCTTTCAGAGCAGTCAGTACATCTTCCATCCCCTCCCCGGTTGGTTCGCTGAAGGGAAATACTTTCTCCAATGATGTAATCTTCTTTACTTTCAACTTTTCCATAAGACTCCAATTCCGCCGCCCCCACCGCGGCCTTATCATTATTTTCGAATAGATGCTAACCTTTGATTCCGCTGAGTGCAATACCTTCCACAAACTGCTTCTGCAGGAACACATACATAACGAACGGGAACAGGAAAGAAACCGTTGCACCTGCCATGATTAAGCCATAGTTTGTCTGATACTGTGTTTTCAGCAGAGACAGTGCTACAGTCAGTGTATACATACTGGAATCAGAAGTAGATACCAATGGCCATAAAAAATCATTCCAGGATGTTACAAAAGTAAATACAACCAAAGAAATCAGTACCGGCTTAATCAATGGAATAACAATCTGAATAAAAATTCTGTATTCCGGGCATCCATCTACCTTTGCTGCCTCCAACAATTCATCTGGAACACTGTCCATAAACTGACGGATCAGGAACACACCAAACGCATTTAGAATAATTACAATCAGTGCAAAATATGTATTGGTCAATCCTGCTTTGTTCATCATGATAAATACAGGAATCATGGTTACCTGACCCGGAATCATCAGAGTCAGCAAATAGATACGAAAAATCACTTCGCGTCCGGGAAATTTCTTTTTTGTAAATCCATAAGCTGCCATAGATGCAATAATGCAGTTAAAAAGACAGGAACAGAATACTACAATAATGCTGTTGATCAACGCTCTTATAAAACCACTTTTTCCTAATACATACTGAAAGTTTGAAAAATCAGTAAAATTGATGTCTTTCATATGAAGCATCAATGTTGTTGACTTTGTAAAGGACATAATTGCCATGTAAATAAAAGGTGCGATACAGATTGCTGCAAACAGAATCAGAAGCAGCAAACCAAGGATGGAAAATACGGTCCATTTCTGTTTTTTCTCGTTCATCTCTTACTTCGCCTCCCTTTTCTCTTTGAAGAACAGGTCTTCGATTACATTGATGATAATAATCATGATCAACAGGAACATTGCCATTGCGCAGGCATAACCCATCTTGTACTGTTTAAATGCAGCATTATAAATTCCCATAACCAGGGTTACGCTGGAATGCCCGGGACCGCCTCCTGTCATCAGATAAGCAAGGTCAAATACCTGGAAAGACCAGATAATGCCCAATGTTACTACTAGATAAGTGATTGGCTTTAGTATCGGCAATGTAATTTTGGTAAACTGCTGTATGGAAGTTGCTCCGTCTACTTTGGCTGCTTCATACAGTTCTTTCTGAATTCCCATGATACCTGCATAATAGATAACCAGGAAATATCCCACATTTTTCCATACCGCCACGATACAGATACTCAACAGAGAAGTCTGTGTGCTTCCCAGCCAGTTTACGGAACTGATATGGAAGAAATTCAGAATATTATTCAGAAATCCCCCATCTGTATTTAGGATGATTCTCCAGATGGTACCTGCCGTTACTGCGGAAGCAATAACGGGAATAAACATAACGCTTCTCAAAAATCCTCCGGTTTTGTTTCTCATCTTCTCAGCCAGAAATGCTGCCAAAGTCAGTGCCAGGAGGGTCTGTACCGGAACGGTCATTACTACATACAGCAGTGTATTTTTGGCTGCGTCCCTGACATAGGAATCCTGGAGCATTTTTTTATAGTTATCAAGCCCTACAAACTCTGGAGCGTTCATAATATTATAATCTGTAAAACTGAAAAATCCAGACATGAAAATAGGCACAATACAAAAAATCAGAATCAATACAAAACTGGGAAGAATGTAAATCACTCCCTGTACTGCCTCTTTTGTTTTTCTCGACATATTGTTCTCCTCATTTGAATTACTTCAGATTTGTGTTATAGTAATCGGTGGTGTTCTTCAGAACTTCCTCTGGAGTCAATTCTCCCAGCATCATAGACTGCAGGTTCTTAAACAGGGTATCATACAGAGAACTAGCCCCCTTGAATACAGGCAGTGACTGGAATTCATCTCCATGGTTAGTAAATAAATCTGAGAATCTTTCATCTCCTGTATAAGTATCATCTGCAGTAATCGGTGGCTGTTCAGATACTCTTGTATGGAAATCAGACATTACATCTTTGCTTGTTACATATTTTATCAGTTTTGCAGCAAGCTCTTTATTCTCACACTTCTTAAACATTACCAGACTGTCAGATGCCACAAACGTCTTAGTATTTTCTGGTCCTGAAAGAATGGAATAATCCCAGTTGATATCTGTTACCTGCAGTGCATTACTGGATGCATTAAAAATCATAGCCGCTTCACCATTTTTGAACGGCTCCAGTGCATCATCGTTGGAGGTACTGGAATCCGGCAAAAGCCCCTCTTCTTTCAGGCTGTAAATATATTTGGTAGCTTCCAGACCAGCTTCAGTATCAATGGTAAGATTTCCTTCCTCATCTACGATTTCTCCACCAGCGCCCCAGAAAATGGGCCAGTAGATTGAATTCAGAGATCCATAATGCGAATTTCCCCAATCTTCCATAAGAGGTGCTACATCCGGTACATTTTTTTTCACTGCCTGACATGCCTCTTTCAGTTCATCCCATGTGGCAGGAACCCTCTCAATGCCAACCTGCTTCAAAATGTCCATATTGGCAGTCAATATCCTTGGGTTTCCTACTATAACTGGTAGTGCATACTGTTTGCCTTGGATATTTCCCAGATCATAGTATAGATAATTGTCTTTCTCTTCATCTGTGAAATACTTATCTATATCAGACAGTGCTCCCATATCAATGTAATCATAGAACATTTCCATGTACAAATATCCCACATCCGGACTATCGTTGGAATTTACTCCTGTCAGGTATTTCTCTTCGTAATTATCCCACGGAATAATTTCCACTTTTACCTCACAGTTGTTTTCCTCTTCAAATACATCCATTTTTTCGTTCCAGAATTCCTCATCTGTCACTTCACCATCTGCAGCCGCAAAAGTCGGGAACCAGAATGTAAGTTTTTCCTTTCCAGATGCGGATGAACCAGATTCTCCACAACCACTTAACATTCCCATTAACATGGTTGCTGCCAACAGACACATTGTAACTTTCTTTTTCATCATTATTGTTTCCTCCCTTTCTTGTTATATCTCACAAATAGCAGTGGTTCTGCTCCCGTTTGCTAACGACAATTATACCATTTTTTCTTTTTCCGGATTACATAGAATTGTCCAATTCTCACATAAAATCGTCCCTTTTCTCCGAAAAGGCCGGCAAAGTGAGACATTCCCCCTTTATAGGTGCAGATGTACCATATGGAAGGGAATGCCTGCCTTTTGGAGAACCTCCGCCTCCCTCCCGTTACAAGTAAAAATAATAATCTGCTCTTTCTCTTTGTACAGCCATCCGAGCGTCTCCGCCATACGCTCTTCATCGTACATGGCAAATACCTCGTCAAGCAGAAGCGGCATGGACTCTTCACAGCAGAAGATATCTCCCACAGCAATGCGCAGAGCCAGATATACCTGTTCTATGGTTCCCTGGCTTGCCATAAAAAGAGGCACATGGCGATCTTCTGTGAACAGGTCGATTTTCAGTTCCTCATCAATGGAGACCTTTTTGTATTTTTCCCTGGTCATGGTACAAAAAATATCTGAGATGCAATTCTTCAAAGCTTCCCCCACAGACTTCTGTGCGGATACGGACAGACTCTGTATGGTCTCTGCCGCAAGCTCTATGCTGCGTATCTCCTCCATTTCCGCCCGGTCAGAGATTCCTGCCATCTGAAGCTCTGAGAGTTCTTCCTGCAGGTTGGATAACCTGGTCCCTTTTTCCTGTATCTGGGCTGTAAGCAGGCGGATACTGTCACCGGTAATCTTTCTTTTCGGAAGACTGCCGGAAGTATTATCCGGGATGAACTGTCCGGCATGTTTTGTTTCCTCTTTTTTCCCTGCTTTCTTTAAGGCAGTTGAGGTATATGCCATGAACAGGAACTCCGCTATGAGTATACATACAGCGGATATGCATGCCGCTTTCCACCCGGCTATAAAGAAAAGGATTCCCCAGACGATAACATCGCCCACAAGGAGTGCCGGAATCACCTTTTTCCAGTTCAGTGTTCCTCCTGTTCCCGGCATGTTTTCCTGATGCAGTTCTTTTTGTCTCGATTCTTCCTGTCTCTGTTCTTCCCGCCTCAGTTCTTCCTGTTCTGTCTTTTCCCTCTTTTTCTCCTCTAAAATCTTCTGTTCCAGCTCTTCTGTCTCCTGCTCAAGATAGGCAATTTCAAACTTTATCTTCTTCTCCTCCGCTTCTTGCTGCTGTATCCTCAACTGCATGCGGTTCAGCCATTCTTTCTTTTTTTCCTTCAGAAGCAAAAGTGCCTTGTCCACATTCAGCTTTCCGTCTCCGCTCTCCTGATAGCTGCTCAGATAATTCCTCAGCTCCAAAAGCAGGGCATCCCCGGTACGGCTCTTCATCTGTCCTATGGACACTGTATTTTCATACACTGCCTCGCTTATTCCCCCCAGCAGCATCTCCAAATCGCCGGCCGCTACAGACAATAGCTCCCCATCACTTTCACAGACCAGCTTTGTCCCATCTTCCCCTCTTCTGAAATCTCTCTCCAGCCTGAAATCTTTTCCCCCGCAGGAAAAGCGTATTGTACCCTCATACCAGGAAGGATTGTCCCAAGGGGTATATCGGGTATAGGTATCCGTCCTGGATGCCCGTCCCCTCATCTTTTTCAGACCGAATAATATGCACTGAATGAAAGCATGGAGCGTACTCTTTCCGCTTTCATTTTCCCCGTATATAATATTGATCCCCTCATCCAGCCGGACAGAACGGTTCTGAAATTTCCCAAAATTTTTTAATATTAGTTCCCGGATCACCATAGAGCGCTTATTCCTCCCTTGAAGCCATCAGAGCCTCTATGCCATACGCAAAGGCCTTTTCCTCCCTGGCTGATAGTTCTTCACCGCTAAACCGCTTTACATAGGTCTCTATGAGACTGCCCCTGTATCGGCGCATCAAAGACTCCTTGTCATAGACTGTATGACTCTGATCGATCACTTCACGAACATTTCCAAGCTTCATGATCCGTTCTGTATCAAACTCTGTCCCCATTGCGTGTTCGCCCTTTATAAGGATCCGGTACAGATTTTTCCCGCCCTTTTCCTCCATGAGCCTGGCAAGGGCCTGTTCAAGAGAAAACTGTGTGGTACTCTCCTTTACCTTTACGGACAGCAGGATATAAGAGCGGCTGGCTGCCGGAATGAATTCCGTCCTGATTGCCCCATTGACCCAGACGCCTTTTATATAACCGTGAGGCCCCAGATCATTTTTATCTATAGGCTCCAGTGCCCCGGCATAGGCTATTTTATCTTTTACCAGGGTCTCCGGTTTGTGGATATGTCCCAGGGCAACATAAGAAAATCCGGCCTGCTCCAGTACGGATCTGTCAAATGGTATATGTGTTCTGTCTCCCCCATGTGCAAGCAGGATTTCCAACGGCTGACGCCTCTGGGGCCTGATGTGGTGATATAAGGGATCCGTGATTTCTTTTCTGTCATAGCTTATACCGTAAACTGCTGTACCCAAATCCGGGAATTCCACACAGGGTTCCTGATCTCCCCACAGGCAGAACACATTCTCTGCCCAGGGAAACCGCAGATAATAGGATTCCCGTTTCAGATAGTCATGGTTGCCTGCTATGAGCACAACTTTAGTATCCGGTATGGTAGAAAACAGATAATTTACTTCCTTCAATTCTTTCATCAGAGGCTGCCGGTGAAACAAATCCCCTGCAATCAGAAACAGGCCGGCTTTTTCTTCGCCGGCCTGTCTTATCAATCTTCGGAAACTGTCCCATATTTCCTGGCCTCTTTCTTTACTCCAGGGAAAACCCTTGTCAGGTTCTGCGCCCAGATGTATGTCAGCGGCATGAAAAAATTTCATAAGTTCTCCTTTTATGATCAAACAGCAGGTCTGTACCTTTCCTGTACAGACCATAAAAAACAAATTATAATTCGCAGTTATTTACAGTTCTCGGGAACGGAAGTACGTCGCGAATGTTCTGCATACCTGTCAGGTACATGACGCAGCGCTCGAATCCCAGACCAAACCCTGAATGGCGGGTGGAACCGTACTTGCGCAGATCCAGATAGAAATCATAGTCCTCCTCATTCAGATCCAACTCTGCCATACGGGCTTTCAACTTGTCATAGGAATCTTCCCTCTGACTTCCGCCGATGATCTCACCGATTCCGGGAACCAGACAGTCCATAGCTGCCACTGTCTTGTTGTCATCGTTTTGTTTCATATAGAAGGCTTTGATCTCTTTTGGATAGTCTGTGACAAATACAGGGCGTTTGTACACCTGCTCAGTCAGGTAACGCTCATGTTCTGTCTGCAGATCACAGCCCCAGAACACCTTGTACTCAAACTTGTCGTTGACTTTCTCCAGGATCTCAACGGCCTCTGTATAAGTGACATGTCCGAATTCAGAATTCAGCACATGTTTCAGACGATCCAAAAGCCCCTTATCAACAAAAGAATTAAAGAAGGCCATCTCCTCAGGTGCGTTCTCCAGCACATACTGGATAATATATTTCAGCATGGATTCAGCCAGAGCCATATTGTCATCCAGGTCTGCAAATGCCATCTCCGGTTCGATCATCCAGAATTCAGCGGCATGGCGTGTGGTGTTGGAATTTTCTGCACGGAAAGTAGGTCCGAAGGTATAAATATTGCGGAATGCCTGGGCAAAGGTCTCACCATTGAGCTGTCCGCTCACGGTCAGGCTGGTCTCTTTCTTGAAGAAGTCCTTGCTGTAGTCCACTTTTCCCTCCGGTGTTCTGGGGAGGTTCTCCATATCCAGCGTTGTAACACGGAACATTTCACCTGCACCCTCACAGTCACTGCCTGTGATCAATGGAGTGTGTACGTAGACAAATCCTCTCTCCTGGAAAAACTGATGAATGGCAAAGGCGATCATGGAACGCACACGGAACACTGCCTGGAAGGTATTGGTCCTGGGGCGAAGGTGGGAAATGGTGCGCAGATATTCCATGGAGTGGCGTTTTTTCTGCAGCGGGTAATCTGCCGCGGAATCCCCTTCCACAGTGATCTCTTCTGCCTGGATCTCAAAAGGCTGCTTTGCCTGGGGTGTTGCAACCAGAGTACCTTTTACAACAATGGCTGCGCCTACATTTAATTTGCTGATATCCTGGAAATTATCCATACTGTCATGGTAAACCACCTGAAGTGTCTCAAAAAAGCTTCCGTCGTGGAGTACAATGAAGCCGAATGTCTTGGAATCACGGACACTTCTTACCCATCCGCCTACAGTCACCTGTTTGTCCAGGTACTGCTCCTTGTCCCTGTAAATTTCTTTTACTGTTGTAAGCTGCATATTTATTCTCCTTTATTCTGCCGGTCCCGGAGTGGATCTTCAAACATACTTCCGAACCGTTAAAATATCAATTTATAAAAAGCGGAGTGGATTTTTTATCCACTCCACATTAGTATATCTCATTGTTTCCTGCTATGCAAGGGGTATTTGGCACTCTACCACTCCAGATTTCCGCAGTTTTTATACTCTTCCTTTCTGTCAAAAGCACTGATCCCTTTGCTGCTGCACAGATAGAACGTGTCACCAATATAGACGCTGCGCACCTCGGACAATTCCATATATCCGTAACCGGAAACGTTCATCCATTTGCTCATACTCTGGTACAGAAGCTTTTGGAAGCCCTGCTCAGGGTTGTAAGTAAATACTCCGTAATAGCCCTGCAGGTCATAGGTGGTTTTATCATATACTCCCATTGGAAATCCCAGGATGTTCTCCTCCGGGTCAATGAGTATTGTCTTGTAATCCTCCATGGCCTGACAGAACTCCACATTCTTCAGCACCATCTTGTCAATCTCCTTTACCTCCGCCGGATTCGAGATATCGAACATAGAGAGCTTCAATCCCTTCCGTTCCCCTGTATCCGGGTCTGTCTCCCATCCGATTCCCAGGAGCTTATTCTCCCCGTAAAAGTGCAGATATTCGGAAAAACCGGTCACTTTCAGTTCTCCCAGTATCTTGGGATCTGCCGGGTCTGTCAGGTCAACGGAAAACAGCGGGTCCACCTGCCTGTATGTGACAAAGTAACCTGTATTGCCTATAAATCTGGCGGAATAAATCTGCTCACCTTTTGCCAGGTCTTCCACTTTGCCCAGCATTTTCAGCTTATCATCCAGCACATACAGGCTGTTGCTCATGCTTCCGCCCCACCATCCGTCCTTGTATCTGGTAGCCACAACTCTCAGACAGCCGTCATATTCGTCCATGGAAAATGTATCGTTAATACTCCCGTTCACTTCTCCTGCTGCCCTTGCCTGAATCTCTCCGTCCTTGTAGGAAAACCGCACGATTCTGGTGCGCATCTCCTCACCTGTGTAATCCTCCCCGAAAATATAAATGCTCTCTTTGCTCACATAGCACCTGCCGGATGCCCCGATCAGAGATTTGCTCTCCTGTATCTTATCCGGATCCTTCAGGTTCACGGAGGAGATCACCAGTTGCCCGCTCTCCCTCTGCGGTATAGCCGGATAGAGCACATCCGAACTGTCCAGAAGTTCACTGTTCACGGAAGGCACATAGAGTCTTGGCTCCGCCGCGTCTGTTTCCTCCTTATAGGCCGGATAGAACTGTGAGAGGAGATACACATAATTCCCCACTTTTCTGGTGGAATAATATCCGCCGTCCTGCTCCACAGTACCCTTCAGGGTTATTTTGCTCTTATCTGTAATATCATATGTGTACAGGCGTATAAACTCCCGGCTGTCCACCATGTAGGTCTCATCCCCCTGCCAGCGCAGGCCGGAATCATATCCGCTGGTGACCACGCAGAGTGTATTGCCGTCAACATACATCTCCTGTATGGAATCCGTAAGATCCTCCAGTGAAATCTGGCCTGTCACAGACAAGTCACCTCCGTCTGCCGACACAATGCGCAGAATACCGGAAGGCGTCAGTGTATAAATATAGCTGCCGTCTGTCTTGACTATATCGCCTTCATCCACGCCTTCTGTACGGACATTCGTGGATGAATACTCGGATTTCATACCTGCAGTGCCTCCTGATCCACCGGCTGCTGAGTCTTCTGCAGAAGCCATTTCATTGGCTGTTCCATCACTTTTGGCATCAGCGCTGCTTTCAAGCCGCCCCCCGCTGTCCCGGGTATCTGCCTGTATCTTCTGTTCCCATGCCTCCTGGGCTTTTTCTGTCTCTGTATAAATCTGCTCATACAGTTCTTCGTAACTGCTTCCGGATATGTATCCTTCCGCTGAGTTTACTTCCTTCTCTTCCTTATCCGCCGGCTTCTTCCCGGCTTCTGCCTCATCTGCTTTTGCTGTTTCCCCGGACCCCTTCTTCTCCTCTGCACCTGCCTCAGAAGCAGAGGTGTCTTCCGTTCCGGCTTCTCCTGCCGCCTGCTCAGAGGATGTATCCATGGACTGTGCACTCATGGCTTTGTCGTCACTCTTTGTACTAAAGTCCATAAGAGGCATAAAGTTTACTGCGGCGATCACCAGGATCACGCAGGCCGCCGCCGCTGCTGCCTTCCTATAGCGGAAAGCATAATCTGCTGCTGCCGCTCTCCACTTCCCGGATTTATTTTTTGATCTTTCCCCTTGTTTCAGCAGATCATCCAGATTGTCCGGATTTAAGCTCTCCGGAATCTTCTCTTTCTCAGCAGACTCTTTGATCCTGTGCATGATTTCCCGGTTTTTATTCTCTTCCTGCATCTGCTTATCATTGAAATTCTCATCCTTCATATTCTTCGCCTCCCTTCTCACTGTAATATGACTTCCATTTTTTTCAGTGCCCTGTCCAGGCGGGAGCGCACCGTATTATGGTTTTTATGTAAGATCGATCCGATCTCTTTGCTCTTATATCCTCCGAAAACCTGCATAGCGACAATGAAACGCTCCTCATCACTCAGAGAGAAAAATGCCTCCCGTACCTGCATATCCCGGTCCAGGTCTCCCTGTACACTGCCCTCCTGTTCGTACAACGGCTCTGTTTTCCTGGTATACTCCTTCAGCTTCCTTTTGCACTTATTGGATAAGATCTTAAAGATCCAGCCTTTAAAGGCCTCACAGTCCCTCAGCTTCCCAATAGCCGCATAGGCATCTGCCACTGTCTCCGCCACTGCGTCCTGGGCATCCTCCGGATTCTTTAATACATATAATGCAAAATGGTACAAATCCTGATAAACCTCTTGATATAACTCTCCGAAGGCTTCTCTATTCCCCTGCTTTGCCTCATACGCCAACTGCTTACAGTCTGTCATGCCGCCACCTCCCTTTCTCTTTCATACATTCCTTCTTATCTGTACGCGGCATCCCTCATGCCGGTTGTTGTTACTGCCCGCACCCTCTGCAGAAAGTGCAGTTCTATGAATAATAACCGCTTGTTCCCTTTTTATTATATAAATATAGTGTTTCCTTTGCATCCTTTTGTTGCATATAGGGGAAAAAATATTTTTTTATTTTCTTTGCAAAGTTCACTTGACATTTTATGCAAAGCAAGCTATACTAAAAATGCAAAGTTAACTATGCATAAGTAATTCCATCCGTTTTGCGCACCCCTGCGCTGACAGTACACACGTTATGCATTCCAGACAAAGGAGCTGATACAGAAGTTGGAGACCAAGATACGTGAACTGCGGAATGCCCGCAAACTCTCCCAGGAGGAGCTTGCCTTCGCAGTGGGAACCACAAGACAGACCATCACATCCATCGAGGTGGGCAAATATACCGCCTCCCTGGTCCTGGCCTACAAAATAGCACATTACTTCGGCCTGACCATTGAGGAAGTTTTTGACTTTTCAGATGTGGACGCAGCCAATAAGGAGGAGTAAAGATTATGGATAGCCGCACCGGAATACCTGCAGATGTGAGACATCTGGCAGATTTTCAGTCAGGCTTTATGCTTGGTCTGGCCATTGTGTCTCTGTTTATGCTCATGAAGTACCGTAAGCTTCTCAGGGATGAACGGGGCCTGAGAGAATCCTTCAACAAGGAAACAGATGAACGGATGATCCTGATACGCTCCAAAGCCGGAATGCCGGCGCTGCTCATCACTTCTGTGATCATGATCTTTGCAGGTATTATTGCGGGTTACTTCAATATTATTATTTTTTACACCCTTTTAGCCGCCGGGATATGTCAGCTTCTTCTGGGTACCGGACTTAAGTTTTATTACATGCACAAGCTGTGAAGGGAAAGTGAAAGAGGAAGAGTGCCGCCACTCTTCCTCTTTCACTTTCCCCTTTTTATTTATCCATGACCTTTACTGCCTTTACCGACGTACCGTCGGCTATGAAATCCCAGGCAGTCTGTTCCCCTTCTGAATAGTATGCCTTCACCCCGTATTTTTTCAACCTCTTGGCAATCTTTTTGTTCACGGAATCCGGGTTTTCTTCCTCATTCCCCGTTATGATCCCATAGACAGGCATGACGGCCTCCAGAAGAGCTTTTGATGTGGCATCCTTTTCCCCGTGGTGCCCCAGCTTCAGAACATCTGCCCTGCAGTCTCCAAAAGTCTGCAAGAACTGTTTCTCCTCTTTCTTTTCCATGTCTCCTGTCATGAGAAACGATGTATCCTTAAAAGACCACCGGACAACCATAGAGTTATTATTTTCATTTTCCGTGTCCCTGTTTCCGGGGATCCACACCTGTGCTGTGGCTCCTCCAAGGCTGAGAACTTCATCCCCCTGCAGTTTTACCACCTCTGCCCCATACTCTGACGCTGTCTGTTCCGGGTTTATTTTTTTATATGTGATATCATCTTTTCCTGATAGATAAACTTTTTCTACAGAATACTTTTCCATTATCAGCTCAAGCCCTCCTGCGTGGTCCTTATGTCTATGAGAGAGAAAAATCCCATCCAGACGCTCCACCTTCTTTATGTCCAGGAGTCGTTCCACCATCGGATAATCTTCCTCTTTTCCCGTATCCCACATATAGTATCCGCCGTCCGGTACCTGGATCAAAAATGCGTCCCCTTTGCCGATGTTGATAAAGGACAGCACCATATTTCCCTTTAGATTTTCCTGCTTTCCCTGTCCCGTTTCCCCACAGCCCGCAGTGAGAAGCAGGACTGCCAAAACTGCGGCCAAAACCAGGATTTTTCTCTTTTTCATCTGCATCCTTCCTATCCCCCTCTGTTGTTCCTCCGCCCACTTTCAACAGCGCGGCAGATGTGAAAACTGGCAGAGCCAATATATACCCCATGCCGACAGAAAAATTGGCAGAAAGGGATATGGAACACCTGCTCCGAACATTAAAAGTCCTGACCAGATATTCCATATCCCTTGTCTTAATACCGTCTTTTCTCTATTTAAGGTTCTCCGGATTCAGCGCTTCCAGTTCAGGGACCACAAAGCGCCCGTCCTTCCGTATGAGCACATCATCAAAATAAATCTCCCCGCCGCCGTACTCCGGTCTCTGGATCAGCACTAAATCCCAGTGGATAGCCGAGACATTGCCGTTCCACGCGTCATCATAACAGCTTCCCGGTGTAAAATGAATGGAACCCTGGATCTTCTCGTCAAACAGGATATCCTTCATTGGATGCAGGATAAACGGATTCACCCCTATGGCAAACTCTCCCACATACCGGGCACCCTCATCCATATCAAAAATCCCATTGATCCTCTCTGTGTCGTTGGCCTCTGCCTTTATGATCTTTCCGTTCTCAAAGGTGAGGGTTACATTCTCAAATACAAACCCCTGATAAGAGGACGCCGCATTGTAGCGAATCGTTCCATTGACAGAATCCCGGACAGGTGCTGTAAATACCTCGCCGTCGGGAATGTTGCTCTGACCGCTGCACGGGATCACAGGTATATCCTTGATGGAAAAAGTCAGATCCGTACCGGGAGCCGTGATCCGCACCCGGTCTGTACGCTGCATGTACTCCACCAGTCCCTCCATGGCTTTTCCCATCTTTCGGTAATCCAGGGTGCACACATCGAAATAAAAGTCCTCAAAGGCTTCCGTACTGGTGCCGGATAACTGTGCCATGGCATCATTCGGATAACGAAGAACAACCCATCTGGTTTTAGCCACCCTCACTTCATGGTGCACCGGGGTATTATAGTATTTGTCATAGACAGCCATATTTTCCGCGGGAACATCAGACAACTCCGTAATGTTGTCTGCTCCCCGCACACCAATATAGCAGTCCATAGCCTCCATCTCTTCCCTGTCCACCTTTGCCATAAGCTCAATCTGCTCTTTGGTACAGTGGAGCAGCATCTCTCTCTGAACCTTGGGGTCTGTAAAATGCGGAAAGGGAGTCCCTCCTGCCCGGTACACTTCCCGGATAATCTGCTTTGCCAGCTCTGTAGTTGTATATCCTGTATAATGGATATAGACCTTTTCTCCCGCCTGCACACCGCAGGAGTCATTTACAAGTCCATAAGCCAGTTTCTTGATTCTCTCATCCATAAATCATCCTGCCTTCCCGTAAGGATACAATAAAGAGCACGCCAAATCCCTACGTTTTTTATAACTGCCGCTTACTCCGGCAGTGTCTCTATATAACTGATGAATCTGTTTCCTGCTGCCTCAAATTCCCTGGTGCTGTCACCCAGTCCTTTATACTTTGTCTCTCCGCTTGCCGGATCATACAGCAGCGTATTATAACCGTCATATCCAACTATGACCCGGTTGTCATTTTCCCCCAGTGACACGATGACCGGTCTCTGGGCACTTACCTGATAGAGCACCTGTTCCAGCGTGCATCCTGTCAGATCCAGTACAGTCCCGGCGTCACCAAGACTTTCCTGCAGAGCCGCCGTATCAAGGGAGGCTGAACGGAATCCTTCCGGTATGTCATCCAGATTCAGGGTTACCTTTGTCTTCTGGTTTCCTCTCTCCCACACATACTGCTGGGAACGGTTCAAAACAACGCCCATCATGTCATCTGCTGCCCGGATAGCCTGTGCCGGAGTGCTGAAGATATCGGCCAGTCCTCCTTTTGCATAGACATAATAGCCATCCTGAGCCTTCTCCTTCAAGTCCATGTTCAGAACAGTATCGTTCTTATTTACCATGAGCTTTGTCTCCATCCTGAGCGGATTCTTATTCCTGCTGTCCTCGGCAAATATCAGCCTTGTGATATTTGCCTGGCGCACAGTTGTGGTGGTGGCAATGGAGATAACTTCATCTTCCGCATTCTTCACATTGTTCATAATGTGCTCGCTGGGTATATCAGTATACTGGTCAACATTCCACTGGGCCTGCTTCAGTTCCAGAAGGCCCTGCTGGATATCCACATCCATGATGTAAACTCCATCCTGCATATAGTCTTTCACGAGCTTGCCTGAAAAATTCTGGATCTTCACTTCATGCATGGCATAGCGCAGACTTCCGGTGGCATCTACCACAATGTCTCCGTCCCGGGCGGTACCGTAGACCAGATCCTCATTGATAAATCCAAAGGCTCTTATCTTTGTCCCCTCATCTGCCGCAATGCTTTTCTGCTCCCCGGTCTCCAAATCCATAAAGGTGATATGAGTAGTCTGAAGAGGGTCCATCTCCTCCATCCACGCCACATGACGGTTGGTATTGGACGCCACAAAACAGTCCTTCGCGATATCTTCTTTCACGATCTGATAGGTCTTATCCTGCATATTGATTTGATACAGGCTGCCGTCAAGCATGAGATACAGCAGTTCATCTGTGCTCACATAAGAAAGGATTTCCACATCCCGCTTCATAAATTCATAAGATTTGGTAGTTGGAAGGAAAAACTTTTCTTCCAGCACGTTCTGTTCACTGTAATAGTGATATACACACGTTCCTGTATAGCCCTCATGCTCTCCCCTGTTCATATATCCGTAGAACACAAAGTCCATGTCACCGTTCTCCTCCACTCTCACGATCTTGAAATCATGCATGGAGTAATCATATCTGTCATCTGTATCCCGGCCTTCCCTGAAGCTGAAAACCTGGGTCATCTTATTGGTGCTGATATTGTATGACCACAAGTCCCCTTGCTGCACAAAAGCCAGAACATTTCCGGCCTGGCTGGTCACAAACTGGACAGACTTTGACGTGACGCCCAGATTGATCTTGCCTGAGGCCACAGACACCTCGTTTCCTGTAAAGATCTGCTTTGCAGACCGGTTAAAATCCAGAAGCATGACTCTGGTATCCCCATACCGCATACGGTAAAATTCATCCACCTGATAGTATTCCTCATATCCCTCCTCATCCTTTGCTGTGATGTAGTAGGTTAAGGTCAGGCTTCCTGTTGTCTCGTTGATGTCCTTGATGGTGGGTACACCTTTTCTGCTGATAACAGGGGCAAGACTTCCCCATGTGACCATATCCGCGCTTGAATGGATATTTACATTGGTAAAGCTGTTGTTCACTGCGGTTTCGTCTGACTCCAGATAGGTCCTCAGCTCACCAGTATTGTCCTTGCTGAATGTCTTGGAGGAAAAGCTCTGTACAAACTCCAGGTATTTGTCAGCGTTCAGGCCTGTCCGCTGGATCACCCTTGTATAATAATGCCAGGAACCCTTGTCCGTGTTCAGGGTGAAGACCAGGGAATACTCCTGATTCATTAGAATGGATTTTTCCAGTGTAAAGGATGCGGTCTTGGCACTGCCGTTCTCTTCAAAATTTTTTATTTTAGCGTTTTCCACCACCTTGCTGCCGTCTGAGGTTCTGACCTCATAGACAAGGCTTTTTATCTTATGGTCATATGGCAGGATGCTGACAGTCATTTTCTTATCTGTTCCCACAGGGGTCAGGCTGTCCCTCATAAAATCCACCTGCATCTCCTGCGCATAACCGTACATACGGTTCATCTCCTGGTCTCCGTACATCATGGAAAGTACGGGAAGGGTTGCCTCCTCCATATCCATTTTGTTATCTGTTGTCTCTTTATTCATAAAACTGGAGAACCCTATCACACCCAGGATAAATATGAGCAGCAGGACTCCCAGCTTTGTCAATACCTTTTTCATCTATCGTTCCCTTCTAAGTAACAGTTCAGCCAGGTCTGCGCATTTACTGCGCTGACCGTATGAACAGGTAGTGCCAACAGGCATCCGGTCCATCGCGAAGCGATATTTAATGGCCGGATGAGTAACAGTTCAGCCTGTCTGAACTGTTACTCTTCTAAGAACAACAGTGATGCAAGCGTAGGATGTGCGTGAAACTCCTCTGTGCATTTTTCCCATGCCTGTCTCTGCTGTCTGCTGACTGTTTTATTTTCATTTTTCACTGCTCGTATGAGCAGATTCTTGGGTGTATGCTCCACATCAATAAACTCCAGGATCTGCGTGTCGTATCCTGCACTCTCCAGCATCTGTGCCCTGAGTCCGTCTGTGAGGATAGCCGCGAAGCGCTCCTTTAATATGCCGTATCCAAGCACAGGGGCCAGGATGTCATTTGCGATCTGCCGGTTCAGCTCATGCTGGCAGCACGGCACAGACAGGATCACAGACGCTCCCCACTTTACTGCTTTTGCCAGGGCATGATCTGTGGCTGTATCACAGGCATGAAGCGTCACCACCATATCCACATGGCTGCACCCTTCATAGGATGCGATATCTCCCTGATAAAAATGCAGTTTTTCGTAATGATATTTTTCTGCAAGACGGCTGCATGTCTCGATGACATCAGCCTTCAGGTCCAGACCGATCACCTGGATATCATAACCTTTCAGCTCATGCAGATAGTGATACATTGCAAATGTAAGGTAGGATTTACCGCACCCAAAATCAATGATATTCACCTCTCTGTCTTTTGGAAGCCTGGGGAGAATATCCTCAATAAACTCCAAAAAGCGGTTGAGCTGCTTAAATTTATCATAACGGGCATTCTTGATCCTGCCCGCTTCATTCATAATTCCCAAATCTATCAGATAGGGCACCGGCACACCTTCCTGCAGCAGATATTTCTTCTGCCGGTTGTGGGTCAGCATGGGAACAAAATCCTCCCTGCCCTGTGTTTTCTTAGTCTTAATTGTAAGTCTGCCCTTTTTACTGGCAAGAACTGTACCCTGAATGCCCTTTGCCTCCAGTTGAAGCTGGCGGAAATCCTGCTGCATCCAGTTGTCTGTGAGACAGAGCACTTCCTCTCTTTCATGGTTTTCATGAAGCTCTTTCTGTCCCACAGTCCTTGTAACCTGATACATGACCCGGCCCTTCAGCAATAAAGGGCGTATCTGTATTTTAGACGGCCCCTCTTTTTTACGGGGGCCGCTGATAATGATCCTGATCAAATCTTCATTTATATATAAATCCAGAAATTTTTCCAGTTCTGTCATTTTTTCTCTCCTAAAACAGTATGCTGATATCAGCATCATGTAACTGTTTGGTACTTTCACAGCTACAGTATCATATCTATTGTAAAAGTTTTATGACAAAACCGCAAGCCCCAAGTGTAGTTTTATGCTGTTTAATGGTTACTATTCAACCTTTCAGCTTCACAGCAGCAAAAGCATGCACACAGACTGCAAAAATTGCGTTTTTGTGAACCGAAGCTGACTATAATCTTCTGCAGCGTCTGCGCCTGCATCTGCGTCTGTACACTTCATTAAAGAACAGGACCTCTATCAAATCCTGCAGCGCTTCGTCCGGAAGATTGCCGCATCTTCTGCAGAACCCCGACTCTACGCCCATCCTTCCGCTTTCTCTGCGTATCTGACTGTGAATGGAATCACAGACCTTGCGCATCATGTATTTATCCGGATGTTCATCATACATCCTGCTGCCCTCATAATCCATACGGTCACAGGCGTCATCCACAAAGCACTGGATATAAGCCGCATTCTCCGGATAATTGGCACGCAGGCGCCGCATATCCTGCTGCAGCACCCGCTCCTGCCCCAGTATCTCATCCCTGGAGTCAACTCTCTTATCTGCCATAAAAAACCTCACTGATTCTTCTCATAGTCAGTATATGCAGAAAAGCGATTCCTGTCACTGTCCGGCCGCTGTCCGGGGCGTATAGGGCGGAACCTGTCCGCCTGGCTCCAGAGTGTTTGACACATATAAAAAACCGTCCTCATCGTCCGCCCTGCGCACGGTGACATGGTGGGTAAAGAGTTTATCACTTCTTAGCTGTGGGCTGACCACATCAACCGTCATGGTTATGGTGCCATCCCCGTTATCCCTGGCATCCACCACTTCAGGATCCATCTCCGTCCAGACCGCGCTGTTGCTGCCTGCTATCTGAGTCCAGGGGTATGTGCCTGTTTGGCTGTTGTAGCCTGCCTGCTGCCTTAATTGTTCCAAAGGAATACTGAAATATTTTTCGATTAAATCTTCAAATTCACTGCCGCCGATCCCGTCCGGATACCGGGAGCTGTCCGGCAGGCTTCCCTGGTCCATCCTATAAAGAAAATCATAAAGATCGTTAAAGTTCACCTGTTGAAAATTCTCCACATCCCATTCCACCAGGAACAGGTTATTTGCCTCATATCCGATAGGTTCTATATACTCCTCACACATTTTGCGCAGTTCCTCATCCAGGGGCAGCACCCTTATGGCATCCGTTCCGTCAGCCTCCATCCCATCCGGAATAAATCTCTCAAAGAACAGATAGCCTTTCTTTGTGTATTCCCATTTCCATGCCTTGTACCTCACCATATCCGCCACATAAGGCTCCTGCTTTTTATTCCAGTCCAGGATCGTGACAGTGACAGTCACCGCACCTGTATCGTCCGACGTAAAATCGGTCTTATCCATTCCTCCGTTATCATGGATCCGGTAGACGGAAATAGCAGCCTGCTCTTTCTGCTCCTGACTTGCCAGAAACTTTTCTACCAGCTGATAATTCTCCATGTTCTCCCTGTTCCTTTTATCCAAGGCCGCGTAGCCTTGGCTCCCCATCTTTTTTACCAGCGCAGCCACCGTATCCATGGACAGGACATCCCCTTTGCTGTTGTTTTTCCTGGCCTGTAAAAGCAGGTCCTTATAGCTTTTGGCAGCCTGTACAGCAGCCTCAGAGAGGACTTGCGCTTCGTCGGCAGGAATCTTCATCTCATAGTAACTGTTTTCCTCCTCTGCCGCCTCCTGTTCCTCAGGCTCCGCTGTGTCCGCACTGACTGTCACGTCCGCCTTCTGTTGTGCCGTATCCCGACATCCTCCAAGGATCAGGCTCACTGCTGTCACACACATCACAACCCCTTTTAATCTCACGCCACATCACTCCTTTGCCAGCATTTCATCCAACAGTGGTTTGTCCAGATCCACCACATAACCGCTTCCACCGCGGTCTTTCACATCTTCCACCATATTGAGCATAAGGAAACTGTCTGTCTTCTCTCCATCCGTATTGAATACGGCAAACCATCCAAGCTCTGTCCCGTTTTGATCGTCCTGGGATGCCTTGATCTCCGCAGTACCTGTCTTGCCTGCCAGCTCTGCTCCTTCTGTGTAAGCGCCGTGGCCGGTTCCGTTTTCATCCGCAATGACTGCTGTCAAATCCTCTTTTATCACAGCGGCAGCTTCCTTGGAGAACGCGCCTGCTATCCAGAATTCGGCTCTCCTGTTGTCCTTTATCTCCAGATATGGCTTTATCATATTTCCTTCATTGACAAATGCAGAATAGATGCATGCCAGATGGAGGGGATTCACCAGGATCTGCCCCTGGCCATAGCCGCTGTCCGCAAGCTGGATCTCTGAGGATATTCCGTCCTCGTTGGAATACTGAGATTTGCTCATCCCGATCTCAAAGGGGATATCCTGCCCGAATCCCAGTTTTTTCGACTGCTCTGACAGTGTATCCGCCCCAATCTTCAGCGCCGCCTTTGCAAAATATATATTGTCTGAATAGATAAGGGCATTCCGCAGAACAGCCTCATCCCCGTATTCATGCAAGGTGGTGATCCGGTAATCGCCCCAGCTCTCATCCTTTTGCCAGGAAAGCCCGCTGGCTCCCAGGTTCTCGTCCGCGGAAAGGGTTCCTGTCGTAAGGCCCACAGCACCGGTGACCGGCTTGAAGGCAGAGCCGGGAACCCAGCTTTCCCTTGTTCTGTTGTACAGGGGTTTATTCTCATCATTGTTCAAAGAATCCCACTTTTCCTGAGACATTCCCAGCACAAAATCCATGCTGTTGAAGGTCGGTGTGGAAACCATTGCCAACACCTCCCCGGTCTTAGGGTTCATCACAATGGAACTGCTCTTGTCATTCTTATACTGCTCATACACACTCTGCTGAAGATGTGCATCAATGGTCAGTGTGATGTTCTCTCCGTCCTTGGGGGATGCGGAGGCAAGCGCCTCCTTCTCGTTGCCCTCTGAGTCCACAATGGATATCTTATAGCCTTTCTGCGCTTTCAGCCTGTCTTCGTACAGTTTCTCAAGACCGCTTTTTCCCAGAATGCTTTGTTCATCATATCCCTTGTCTCTTAATTCCTCCAGCTCTTCCGCATTGATCTCCTGCACATAGCCCAGAAGATGTGAGGTACATTCCCCATAGGGATAAACCCTGCTCTCTGCATCAGAGATCATCACACCGGGAAGTTCCAGCAGCTTATCCTTCAGAGCCTCCTCCCCGTCTCCCACGGGGGTCTCCAACTGGGCATTTGTCATCTTCTTCACCGGCACGAAGGAATCATCCTTCACCCAGGAGGCATCCAGCTTATCGGAAATACTGCCGGCACTGGTTCCCAGAAGCGCCGCCATAGCTTCCAGCTCATCCTGAGGCTGAACCGCCATCCTGCCGGGTACAAGTCCTATATTCGCCACAGTCCCCTGTCCCGCCAGAAGTTCACCGTTCCTGTCATAGATTTCTCCCCGCTTTGCGTCTATGCTGACAACACTCACCTTATCTGAGGCTTTGAGTCCGGGAAATATCATGGAATCACTCCACTTTATACACCACTTTCCCCCCTCTTTCTCAAAAAAGGTGTCATTGTCATAGGAGATTTCCCCTGCCACGGTATCCATGGTAACTTTATAGGATATGGGCTGGCTTTTCTCCTGATTCTCAGAAATATCAAGGCGGATATTATCAGCTTCTATGCCCTCATAAATCTTCTGGTTCCTCACAACAAAATCTTCGGCACTCACTGTATTCCTGCTGGCCTCATCCAGCAAAGCGTACATCTTGTCATATCTTCCCTTCTCAATATAGCCCATGTACTCCTTCAATACATCCTCGCGCTTCTCCTCAAACTTTGCCTTGTACAGAAATACTCCCGCCGCACAGACGGCAATTGCCGCCATGGCTCCTATCACTGCAGCTATTCTCTTTCGCTTCATAAAATAACCTCCTTATGCAGAATACACTCCCTATACAAAAATCCTACAAACGTAAGATATAGTTTTACCCAATATATTACACCTGTAGGACTTATTGTCAAGTATTTTCTTTATTCAGTTTTTTCACCCTCGTCTCCGGTGCTCTGCGCATCCGGGGCCACATCCGTCACTTTTGCTGTCTCCTGAAGGATTTGGCAGGCTTTGCTCCAGAGTACATTGGCCTTCACCATTGTCTCGTCACTGTACGCGCTCTCAAGAGCCGCCGCATCCTTAAATCCGTAATCCGCTGCAAACTTCTCAAGCTCCGCTTCATAGTCTTTTACAGAGAGCTGTACTTTTTCCGCGTCAAAAATGGCCTGCACGATCAAAGACTGCTGCAGGATATTCTGTGCCATCTGTGTCATGGTCTCCTCTGCCTGTTCTGTGGAAATGCTCTGGGATTCCCAATACTCGTCCAGGGTCATGCCGCTTGGGCTTGCATACTGCTCCTGGATCTTGTTCTTCACATATTCCATGGTCTCGGACATGGGTTTTTCCGGATATTCTATAATCTCTGAGTTCTCAACTACTTTTTGGAATAAGTCGGATTTGAGCTGGCTCATGTAGTTCAGGTCCGCGTTTTCTTTCAGGGATTTCTTGATCTCTTCTTTATACTCGTCTACTGTTTTGTAGTCTGTGTTGTTCTTTACCCACTCATCCGTCAGCTCCGGCGCTGCTTTGATGGTGTTGATCTTCACCTTAAACTGCACTGCCTTACCAGCCAGGTCAGGATTGTTGCTGTACGGGTCCGGGAAATTCAGGTCAAGGGTAACCTCCTCCCCTTTGCTCTTGCCGATCAGTCCGCTCTCAAATCCCTCGATAAAGGAATTGGAACCGATCAACAGATCCGCATCTGTGGCGGAACCGCCGTCAAACGCCTCTCCGTCCAGGTATCCTGTGTAATCAATGTTGACTGTGTCGTTCTCCTGTACGGGTCTGTCTTCTGTGATCTCCTCAGCCTTATAGGTGAGCTGCTGGCTGATATAATCCTCCACGTCAGCGTCGCCGATCTCCTGCTTTGTCTCTGTGACCTCCAGGTTCTTATAATCTCCCAGTTTGACATATTTGCTGATATCATCCACATCCACTGCCACCACGTTGCCTTTGCTGTTGGTATCTACTGCTTTATCCTCTGTGGAAGTTTCCGTCTTTTTATCATCGTTCTTGCTGTCGTCACTCTTCTTGTCGCCGCATCCTGCTGCCATCACTGCAATACTGAGTGTCAATAGCGCCATGATCAGTTTTTTCTTCATATACAATTCCTTTCGTCTGTGGTTTCTGGTTTCCGCATAAGGAAGTTATACCACACATGCCCCGAAAAAGGAACCCTTTCTTTCACATTTTTATTGCCTTTTCACAGAAACAATGCTAGAATAATAGTTGCGTTATCAGTCCAGATTTTAGGAGGTCTAACACAAATGGTGTGGAAAGTTCTACTGATTATTTTAATCATTTTAGTAGTCGTTCTTGCCGTTTTATATTTTCTTGGCAAGAGGGCACAGAAAAAGCAGGAAGCACAGCAGGAACAGATGGAAGCAGCAAAGCAGTCCGTCTCCATGCTGGTTATCGATAAAAAGAGGCTTCCCATTAAACAGTCCGGTCTTCCCCAGATGGTGATCGACCAGACACCGAAGCTTATGAGACGTTCCAAGCTCCCTATCGTCAAAGCCAAAATCGGTCCCAGGATCGTTACCCTGGTAGCGGACGAGCAGGTCTTTGAGATCATCCCCGTAAAGAAGGAAGTCAAAGCAGAGGTCAGCGGTATCTATATCACAGGTGTCCGCGGACTGCGAGGTGCCTTGGAAGCTCCTCAGAAGAAGAAAGGCTTCTTCAAGAGAATGCGCCTCAAAGCGGAGAATCTTGCAAAGGGAAACCAAACGGAAAGCAAAGACAAAAAGAAGAAAAAATAAAAAACTGCCGCTCGGGAAAAATCCCGGACGGCTTTTTTATATCTTCACTCTGTTTTTTATCTGTATCTCTGTTAAACCGAAGGATGTTTTATCGTGATGACGCCAAATGGAAATTTCCTGCGCCCTGGGGCTTTACATTAACACAGATCTGGCAGTCCGCTGTATGTACCTCGTTGATCTCCAGAGCATAGTCAATGAGGATATCAATATTCTCCTCCTGCTCCTTCACGTCAATTTTTGTGGCGGATATTCCCATCTGCATATCTCCGAATGGTGTGGCATAATAGGTCAGATTCTTCTTGGTCTCCTCAAAGACCATGTGTGTGTTGGTGAGTCCTTTTTTCTGTACTTCCACAGAACCCTTCATGACCTTGATCATATTCTTCGTGATGGTGTCATACCCTTCCTGAACCTCCTCGTAGCAGATGAAATGATGGCCGTTCCTGTAATAATAATCTCCTTTTGCCACCACTTCCACTTCCTCAGGTTTCTCTCCGGCGTCGATCGCCTGCATCCCTTTTACTGTTATCAGCACATCTTTCGTCATATTCAATACTCCTCAATATTAATCTGCTTGGTCATCCTCACATCATAGGGCAGAATGGAACCTGCAAATTCCTGAAAACGTTCCTCCGCGTCACTGACATAGAAGCGGTAAGGAAATTCCTCCTCCTCATGTCCGTCACTCTCGATCCCATGCTCCTTCAGCAGCTCCCGGAGCGCCCGGGCAGTCTCATAGGCGGGATTCACCAAAGTGACACCATCTCCCGCGATCTGACGCATCAGGGAACGCAGCAGGGGATAGTGGGTGCAGCCCAGGATCAAAGTGTCCACCCCCTGTTCCAGAAGCGGGTCCAGATAGCGTTTTGCCACCTCCACTGTAACTTCATCCTTGAGCCATCCCTCCTCCACCAACGGGACCAGCAGAGGACAGGCCTGGCCTATTACCTGGATCTGTGGATCATATTCATGTATGATGGCAGGATACAGCTCAGACTTTACAGTACCTCTTGTACCTATGAGGCCGATTTTTTTATTCCTGGTGGTCTGTGCAGCCACCTTTGCTCCCGGCTTCACCACACCGATGATAGGGATATCTATCTCCTCCCGTATGGTTTCCAGCGCCATGGCACTGGCTGTATTACACGCCACCACAATGGCCTTCACGTCCTGGGTCTGCAGGAAACGTACGATCTGACGGGAATATTTCAACACGATATCTTTTGACTTGCTTCCATAGGGCACCCTTGCGGTATCCCCAAAGTATACGATCCTCTCACCGGGCAGGTTGCGCATGATCTCCCTGGCAACGGTAAGTCCGCCCACTCCGGAATCAAAAACACCGATTGGCGCCTGTTTATTCTGGTTCATATGAAAACCCTCTTAAAATTTATATTCTATTTTAACCGTGTTTCCATTTTACCCTCATTGAAGCCAGAATGCAAGCCGCAACCGCTAAAACCACTTAAATCCTATTTTCACCTTATCCCTTTCTTTGGGATCGTTCAGTATTGTAAGAAACTCCTCCTCTGTCAGAACTTCCTTCAAATCCTCTTTTTTCTCCTCTGAAACTACTCCATGGGACTCATCAATAAAACACAGGCTGGGATAAAGAACACACCACCAGTTATGCCCTTCTGCCTCCCCGATCTTCACGTTCAGGGCTTCATATTCTCCGGCGGGAAAGGTACAGTCCCCGTAAGTCTTATCAGGAAAATACGTCTTTTCCACAGCGGCTGTGACAGGGTAGTCATACCCTTCCTCTTCGATGGTCTGTCTGGCTGTATCCTCAATCTCATTTAAGTGGGTTAAAACACCTTCCTTGGTGGCTTCCAGGGATCTGTCCTCTCCCAGGACATCCTCCAGATAGTCCACGATCCTTGTCTTTACATGAAGCTTCAGGTTCTGGTCCTCATCTGTATCGCTGTTGGCAACCACGTGCAGGCGGAAAATTTCCTTTGCGATGCCCTGCTGCACTTCATGTTCCAGCCGCTGCTGCGTCTCCTCTTTCTCTCTCTTCAGTGTATGTATGCGCACAGCTCCCAACAGTACCGTGGCCAGAAGTCCGATGATCACAGCGGCAATCCATATATTTCTCTGCATTTTTCGTCTCACAGCAAATCCCTCCGTCTGATTCGGTATTCAGATGCGGAAAACTGCATCTCCCCGCACCTGATCACCGGATTTTTATTGCTCATTTCTTTTCTATAGACAGAGTATTGCCGTATCTTTCCAGGCCTATTCCTTTTCCAGCATAATTTTATCTTCCATAGCACTGACCTTTTGGAGAGCGGGGCGCTCCTCCCCGTTATGCCATGCATTGTATAAATCCTGCAGATCTGTCTGCCGGTGTGCCTGGCTGTCCGGCCTGTTCTCCACAATGCCCGTCAGATAATCTCCCAAAGAATCCATCTGCTGACCGTCCATGCTCATCACATCTCCAAGCTGGGCGCATGAGAACACGTAAATGTTGCCCGCTATGGACGGCTTGTCTTCCAGATAGTGGAGCAGGTTTTTATATGCCTCCTCATGATCCAGAAGACCGTTTCCCAGCAGCAGAACCTTCAGATGACCGGTATCCAGGTAATCCTCCTGGCTGTTCTGAAAATCTTTTTCCGCATCTTCCATGGTCCTGCCCTGATAAAAATCCGCTTTTTCGCCGGCCTTTTGATTCTCCCCGTCCTTGCTCTGTCCTGTCACGCCGGACAAGTCGGGAAGACCGTAGTACACCTGGTATTGGCCGTCCAGATAGTCCACACCCATGGACAGCGGGAAACTGCGGTTCTCCAGAGCCACCCCGCAGGCAGACAGGTTCAGTGCCACGATGACAGCCAGCAGCACTGCTTTACTTTTCTTCCTTATCACGATGCTTCCCCCTTCCGTATGCGATCCCTGCCCACAGTGCCAGCAAAATAAACAGCGGCACATAGATGTTCTGCAGCACTTCGCGGTACCATTCAAGGGAAATACCTGCTTTCTCGCATCCCAATGCGCAAATAAGAATGCCTCCCGCCAGATAGGGCGCCCCTTTTTCCATATGGACACGCTTCAGCAGCTCGTGGTTGTAGAAAAAGATACTCCCCACAGCAAAAAAGATACAGAACATAACAGCAGCGATGAAGAAAATATCAACACGCTCCAGAAAATCTCCGGGCAGATCCACCCCTGCCATCATATCAAAAATAGGATAGGACTTCTGTACATAGCCGCCCGCTCCGAATGCCCCCTGCAGAAGTATCAGCACTGTTGACAAAATTCCCAGAAGAAGAAACACCGAGCCGTTCAGTGCCTTGCCCGCATTGCCAGCACGGTCCACATTCCCCAGGGTAAAGGGAAGGAAAAATACCGGCAGGAACGTGCAGAACACTCTGTAACATCCCTGTATAACTCCTTGGACCGACATAGATCCAATCTCTTCCAGATATGCCCCCTTGACTCTGGTAACACACAATAAGAGCATGGCAGCCAGGACAAACAAAATGATGGGAAAGCACAGCTCAGCCATCCGTCCTCTGCGCTCCAGCCCCTGATGGCTTCCCAGATAGCAGACCACAGCAGTGACTGTGATGATCACAAAGGGTTTGCTGCTCTCAATAAAAAAACGGCCTGTGATTCTGCTGGTCACCAGCAGCAGAAAAACACCTGTAATGAAGAGATAGGACAGATGCAGCAGGCAGAAAATCTTTCCGGCGTACTTTCCCATATACCGCTCAGGATTGGCATAACAGGGCTTCATACGGATAAAAAATATACTGGCCGCCAGAAATAGTACACCCATCAGAAGCAGGGAGAGTACCCCCTGCCTTCCGTTTAGATAGGAAGTGACGGGAACCGTGACCAGATAAATACCCAGTTGTCCCAGCACCAGTTGTCTGAAGAGCTGTCTGTGGGATATCCGTTGATTGTCAGCGAACATGCTTCTGTCCTCCTTTTGTCTTGAGGCGCACCTGCTGTTCCTTTCTGGCATAGAGCGGCCGCCTGGTCATAAACCTGAGGGGCGCCATGACAATGCCGTCCGACTCTCCTCTGTAGCCCGCATTTCTCTGGGCAGCAAACGGTGTCAAATAGGGGATTCCAAAGCTCTTAAGCCCTGCCAGATGGCTGATGACCAGATAAAGTCCCAACAACATACCAAAGACACCCATGGTGCCTCCCAGAAGAATAAAACCGAATTTCAGGAGTCGGAACGGCGCGGTAAACTCTTCGTTTGGAATAGCCAGGGTCGCCAGTGCGGTGACTGCCACCACTACTACTACAATAGGGCTTACCAGATTGGCCTCCACAGCGGCCTGACCGATGATCAGACCGCCCACGATACCAATGGTCCCGCCCAGCGGTCCGGGCGCACGGACGCCTGCCTCACGGATGCTCTCAAATGCCACTTCCATAAAGAAGACTTCCAGTATCCCCGGAAAAGGCACTCCTTTTCTGGCCTCTGCAAAGGAGAGGATCAGGTTGGTGGGAAGTACCTGGGTATGGAAATTAGTCACTGCCAGATAAGCACCGGAAAAGAGCATGGCAAATGCAGCCGCTATATACCGAATGATCCTCAGAAAGGTTGCCAGTTCAAAATGGTTGTACTCGTCCTCGCTCACCTGTAGAAAATCATTAAAGGCGGCAGGGAGCAGGATTCCCATGGGAGAATTGTCAACAAGCACCAGGACTCTGCCGTTGAGGATTTCCATGGCGCATTTGTCTGGGCGCTCAGAGGTCTGGAACTGGGGAAATGGAGAGAGCCAGTTTTCCTCAGCCAAATGCTCCACAATGCCGCTGTCCATGACCCCGTCAATCTCAAAATCCTCCAGACATCTGTCCAGTTCCTCTAAAAGCTCCGGCCGCACCAGCTCCTCCATATAGAGGATCTGTACCAGCGTCTGGCTTCTGACACCCAGAGTCTTTTCTTTGACTTTCAACTTGGAATTCCTGATCCTCTTACGCACAAGTGCGGAGTTGGTTTTAACCACATCTGAGAATCCTTCCTTGGAGCCGCGCAGCACCTTTTCCCTGGATGCCTCCTGCACGCCCATGTTTGGGTAGCCTTTGCTGGATACCTTGATGGAATGGGGATAGCCGTCAAAGAAGAAGATGGCATTTCCCGCAAACATGGCTGCCAGTGCTTCTGACATGGTGTCCAGTGTTTTTACATCCGAGATCCCCAGGCCGTTTTCGTCCACAAATTCCAGGATCTCGTCCTTGGGCATCTCCCACATATGGTTTACCAGCTTGCCGATCACAGAGTCCTCCAGCATCATATTGCTGACTGCCACCTCTATATAGACGACCAGACAGTGGATTTTCTGCTCCTGTCCCAGGATCATAGGACGGATAATGATGTCAGCGCAGTCTTTTAATGTCTTTCGGATGTAGTCCTCATTTTCCTGTATGTGAATAGATATCTTGTCATTGTCCTTCATTTCAAAAGCCCCTTTCTGCTCTCATGCCCTATGGTATCCCCGGAATATAATCATTTTTGCACCACAAAAAAGAGAGACGTATTTTTTACATCTCTCTTAGAATATCCATTTCTTCTATTAATATACCTTACAGTACCCGTGTTCCGTGGGTTATGGGACGGAATCACTCCTGCTCGTTCAGGCTTTTGATGATAGCCTTCTGCTGATTGTCCACATGGACATAGACATATTTCAGCGCAGACTCCTTGTCCTTTTTGCGCAGCGCCTCACAGATCGCCCTGTGCTCCTGGGCAAGGGTACGGCGCACCGCAATATCCTTCAGATATTCGATGCGGTAGCGGTACATCTGTTCCCTGAGGTTGCTAAGCAGCTGTACCAGCCTTTTGTTGTTGGTGGCATTGTATATAATGTCATGAAAGGCCACATCCATCTCCGCAAGCTGGGTCAGATCCCCGTTCTCGGTCAGGCTCAGGAATTTATGCTCCACCTTGTCCAATTCATCCAGCTCCTCCGGCGTGATCCGCTCACAGGCCAGACGGATAGCCAGTTCTTCCATGCCCTTTCTGACCTCCAACACATCATTCAGATCACGCTCTGTGATGGATGCCACCTTTGCGCCTTTTCTGGGCGCCATAACTACCAGGCCTTCCAGCTCCAGTTTCCTGATAGCTTCCCGGATAGGAGTCCTGCTCACCCCCAGCTTCTCCGCCAGGGCAATCTCCATAAGCCGCTCACCGGGTTTTAAATCTCCTTTTAATATCGCCCTCCGCAGAGTATTGAAAACCACATCCCGCAGCGGAAGGTATTCATCCATATGCATTTCCAAATCCGTTGTCATCTGTGTCTTCCTCCATTATTGAATACTGTAGTCAAAAAAACGGTTCTGGCGATCTTAGTCTCGCGCAGTGCCTCACAGGCCTGCTCCGCTGTCGCCTTATCATCAAAGAGTCCGAAGACCGTAGGACCGCTGCCGCTCATCATGGCATTGACCGCGCCGTGGTCCTTCATATGTTGTTTGATCTCCTCGATCACAGGGTATGCCGGAATTGTCACGCTCTCAAGAACATTTCCCATATGTTCGGCAATCCTGTTCAAATTGTGCCATTGAAGCCCCTCCAGCATTCTGTCTATCTCCGGATGATGCTCTATCTCCGATGCATCCAACTTCTCATAGACAAATTTCGTTGACACGCTGACAGGCGGCTTTCCAATCAACACATAGCAGTCCGGACAGGGCGGCAGAGCACGCAGCTTCTCTCCGATCCCCTCTGCAAGCGCAGTGCCGCGAAGCAGACAGTACGGAACATCCGCACCGACTTTCACGCTCCGCTCCATAAGCTCCCGCACAGTAAGCCCCAGTCCGAACAGTCGGTTCACTCCGATCATGGCGGCGGCGGCATCCGAACTCCCGCCTGCCATGCCGGCAGCGACCGGTATGAATTTCTGCAGATCCACAGTTATCCCTTTTTTCACTTTGAACTCATCCATCAAAAGCTGCGCTGCTTTATAGACAAGATTGTTCTCGTTTGTGGGGATAAACGGCAGATTTGTAGTAATGGAAATCCCCGGTTCCTCTTTGATATCAATTTCTAACTGGTCATACATGTTAATGGTCTGCATGATCATGCGGACCTCATGATAGCCATCCTCACGTTTTCTGACTACATCCAATCCCAGATTAATTTTCGCCAGTGCCCTTAATCTCATTTTTATCTCCTGTATTTCCATTTTTGCGCTCCAGAGTGTATCTAAAGCGAATCGTTGACTACCTGCAGCCATTGAACATCCCCTGCCCCGCCATACACCGCTGAACTGTGCATCACAAATCGGTATAAAAGAAGGTTATGAATGGTCACAGATGTTTATTGTATATTGTATTCGTTTTTATACACTTTATTCTATACGATATGCCTCCTTTTTTCAACACCTAAAAATAATATGTTGCTGTTCACGTAACTGTTCACAGTATGCAAAAACTGTTTTCCTGCGGTCAGCACGGAAAATGTACCTGCCCGCTGAATACCGAGATGTCTCTTTAAAATTTTCGTAATAATCTTTCAAACAGGCTCTAGGATTCTACTTTTTTAGTCAATATCAGGGTGTCATATGGCTTAACCTCATCACTTTCCAGATCATTGAGCTGCACAATGGTTTCAATCGTAGTGTAAAATTTCTTGGCGATATCCCAGAGCGTATCCTGGGGCTGTACCTGATATCCCACGATCCCGGGCATATTCTGGAGCTTCTCCTTATCCAGCTCCCGCTCTTCTATTTCCCGGATTATGCCTGTATCTGTCTGCTTCAGCACAAGGGCATTCAGATTCATGACTATTTTTACCTCTATCTCATCACTGTCGATCATAGTAGTGGACAGTTGTTCCAGATCCGTTCTCAGATGATAGGTACAATTTTTCCCTATACCCGGAGCTTCCACCACATGGGAGAAGGGAATCATGGCATCCATGGAATAGAACGGCATATCGTCATCCCCTATGATATAGAGGATCCTCACCTGGATGATACCCTCCACCTCTATGCCGTTCTCCACAGGATGGGTATCGTCTACCTTAACGTTGCCGTCGCTGTGGCAGATCTGCAGGATTTTCCCCTGGTTCTGTTCCATTTTAATGCGGTCTCCCACTCTGCATTTGGAATTATTTTTTACCAGGAGGCTTTCCAGCTTTTTATTTTCACGGATAGGGACACATTCCTTTAAAGGGGTATATACGTCCAGAAGCAGGGACATTTCCTCCTCCTCATAGATTTTCATCTCTAATTCCAGGACAGCATCCACACCTATGAGGCGCTCCTCCCCGTCACTGTCTGTTTTTACCTCCAATTTGCTTTGGGGCATGGTCACATCTATGTTGGGCACCATATCCACAGTGCAGCCCACACATTCCAATTCCTGATAGAAGGGAACCGAATGCTCCAGCCATTGCAGGGAATTGTTGTCATCGTCCCCGCGGTACAATGCGAATATAAAGAGTTCTCCTTTTACACCTATCTTATCATTTTCTGCCCGGATATCCATACCACGGACTTCCACTGTGTTCCATAGAAGTTCATGGATATTTGGCTTGTTGGATGCCAGGGCGATATCCTCCTTGACCCGCATGGTGTCCTTTTTATGCACCGCGATCCCCATGACAGAGATGTCCTTTTTTTTCTGGGAAATGCCCTCCGCGTCCACACCTGCGGGGAGATTGGTCTCCTGCATCTCCTCCACTGACGCGGTGAAGGTTACCAGGGCTTTGATGTTCAGCTTTCTGGAATTGATAAGCTGGACACTCAGGTCCTCGATATCCCATTTCACCCGGACTTTGTCACCGTTTTCCAGGCCCTCCAGGTGCATGGTTTCCCCTATGGGGAGCGTGCCGAGAAGACTTTGTATCCTTCGCTCCTCACTGTCACTGACATAGAGGAGATAGACCATCAAAGCTCCGGTCAGGAACGCGTGGCCCTCGGATATCTGGACATCATCTATGTGGATCTCACCCTTTTTCTGGATCATCCGGCCTACGTCCGGCTTAATATCCGGCACATTTAAATCCTCATCAAAGGTAATCTGGCTGACAGCTTCACATTTTGTATGCATCATACGCATCTGTTTTGTTATTAATTCCACAATAAGCCCTCTTTTCTATTCAAAAATTACCGGTTCTTCCCGATATTTCATTTTTACCACCAGATATGGATAGGATGGCTCGTCTTTTAGATCTTTGTCCTCTTCCGGCCCTATTAGGGTAGTCTGTAGATGGATGGCATTGTCCCAGAGGGACAAGTCCTCAATTTGGATACTGTATCCTCCAGTCTCTTGTTTGCCGTAGCCTTTGAGAAGGTATAGATAGGAACCGTCCTGATATGTAAGCTGGAATTCTGATTCTTTGTTTTCTTCTATCAGTTCCTTGACTTTATCAGGAAAATCCTCTTCCTTCATCACTGTGTACTCCGGCTTGACTCCGTCCTGGGCTTTGACTTTTTCTATGCTGCAGGAGGTCAGAGGGAGTGTCAGGAGGCAGATAAAACATAGTGTTAGGATTAATTTTTTCAATGTTGGGAGGCCGCCTTTGGTTTTGGTGCTCTTAGCAATAGTGTATGTGGGGAAAAAATGGATTATGACAAAGAAATTTTCAAAAGAGGGACAGCAAAATCCATCCAAAAGACTTGGATAGAAGTATTTTTCATCTTGCAGACAAAAAAATAAGGCACGCCCGGATTCTCTGGAAAGAAAATACCAGGTATGCCATATTTTAAGAATTGGACACCGTATTCACACTGCTTTCTCCTGCTGCCTTACTATCTTGTAATCAGACTTCCTATCTGCGTATTCAATTGGCCACAATATTTTGCAGCCATACTCCTTTTTTCACCAGTATGAAGCCGATCAAACATTTTATCATATCTCCCATCTGCACCAGTATATAGATCGCCACTACCGGCATGAGGGTGAAACGGCTCAGAGAGAATGCTATGGTCACACTCACGCACCAGATGAACACACTGTCAAACAAGAAGGTAACTATGGTTTTTCCACCTGAACGTAAGGTGAAATAAGCGGCGTGAAGAAACGCGTTCTGCGGCATAAAGACCGCAGTTGCCATGATAAAGTATTTTGCCAGCTCCCTTGCCTCAGGATTGGTGTTGTAGAGCTTGGGGAAGAGCGGCGCAAGCACAAGCATCAGCAGGGCAACACAGGTACAGCAGAAGACGGAAAAAGCTATCATCTTAGTATCTGTATCCCGGGCTTCCTTCATCTTGCCGGCACCCAGAAGCTGGCCTACCACAATGGCTACAGAATCTCCCAGGGCTATAAATACGATATTAAATACATTGTTGATGGTATTGGCAATGTTCAGACCCGCAACTACATTTAATCCTCTGATGGAATAGCACTGTGTCAGCATGGCCATACCGGCTGCCCAGAGGGCCTCGTTCAGGAGAAGAGGTGTTCCCTTGATCAGGATCTTCTTTGTCAGCATCGCCGGAACCTTCAGCGTGCTGTACAGGCCTTCAATGTACTGATTCACCTCTTTATGCTTGTGGGTCCAGTGAATAACTATGGCTGCCTCCACATATCTGGAGAATACGGTTGCGATCGCCGCACCGCGGACGCCCAATGCCGGAAAACCAAACTTTCCATAGATCAATATGTAGTTGAATACCAGGTTGATGACAACGGCTGTGATACCGGCCTTCATGGGCGTAACGGTCTCTCCGCACTCACGCAGCGTACTGGCATATACCTGAACCATCATGAAAGGCGGAAGCCCTATAAGCATAATGTAAAGATATTGTTTTCCATAGGCCAGTGTGGCTGCCAGATTCTCCACACTGCCCTCCCCATGAAGGTACATGCTGATGAGCTGTTCGCCTCCAATGAGGAAAACCACAACAGTTCCCACTGTAAGTATCAGAGCCATCCACAATTTATACCGGAAGGTATTGCGGACTCCCTCATTATCCTTCTGTCCGAAATACTGCGCAGTAAAAATACCCGCACCTGAAACCCCTCCGAAGATACAGAGGTTATACACGAAAATAAGCTGGTTTACAATTGCCGCACCTGACATCTGCTCCGTGCCGATCCTGCCTACCATGATGTTGTCCAGAAGGCCTACGAAATTGGTGATGCCATTCTGTATCATAATAGGTACGGCTATAGCAAGAATCATCTTATAAAAATTTTTGTCTCCGATGAACTTCTTCATCACTCCGGTCTTTCCCATTTTTCTCTAAGCCCCCCTAAAATCAGCGATATACTACATAACTTACTACAGGAAAACTTCTTTGTAAAGAAAATAATATGGAATATAATGACGATTTTTTACGGAAATTTTCGTTAGAATAACAAGATTTGCAGAAATCTCGGTAAATGAGAAACCGCCTGCGGCCCAAGTTCTGTATTTTCTGTATATTAAGGTTAAATATGGCTTGCATCCCTTTCCTGTTTTCCGTATAATATAGAAGAGTTCCAGGTATCGGAGGCACCCTTTTGTTCACCTGCCCGGAGGCAGTACAGTCACACGGTACATTAAAGTATGACTGAAATGCCATCCTGTGACTCACGGCACTTCAAGTGTGCCGCATAATAAATAAAATTCCCGGCCAGGTATGCGGACAGCATATCTGGTTTCTTATCCAATAATGTATACCAAACGGTATAGAAAGGTGAGTGTTATGTTTCGCTTTATTCTCGTATGTATTGTAGTTGTAGGATTTCTCATTTTATCAATACCGATTCTGCTGGCAGAATGGGTGATCGGCAAATTCAACCGGAGGGCAAAGGATATCAGTTCCCTGCGTATCGTCCAGGCTGTTTTCCGATGTGTACTTAAAATTACCGGTTCTGATATTGAGATCATCGGCCATGAAAATGTTCCCAGTGACACGGCTGTGCTTTACATAGGAAATCACAGAAGTTTTTTTGATATTCTCCTCACCTATGTTATGTGCCCGGATCTGACCGGATATGTTGCCAAAAAAGAAATGGAGCCGATTCCGCTGCTGTCTAACTGGATGAAGTACCTGCACTGTCTGTTTCTGGACAGAACGGACATTAAAGCCGGTATGAAGACCATACTGACTGCCATCGACAAGGCAAAGAGTGGAATTTCCATCTGTATCTTCCCTGAAGGGACCAGGAATAAAAATGAAAGTGAGCTGGAAATGCTCCCCTTCCATGAAGGAAGCTTTAAGATTGCCACGAAATCCGGATGTCCGATCATCCCTATAGCGATCACAAATTCCGCTGAGATTTTTGAGGCTCATTTTCCTAAGATCAAGCCTGCTAAGGTGATCGTGGAATACGGAACTCCCATTTATCCGGACCGGCTGCCAAAGGAAGATAAGAAACGTCTGGGAGCATATACGCAGGAAACTATTTTGAATATGCTGAAAAGACACAGAGAAAGCTTCTAAAAATAAAATTCTATAGTTTATGCTGCAGTTTATCGTAAAAAACGCTGTTTCGGTTATTCTATTATTATATAGAAGAAAACCGAGGCAGCGTTTCTGAATTTAACAGCAGGAAAATACCAAAAAAGAGAGGAACAAAAGATTTATGAAGAAAAAAACATACAACATGCTGACTGACCCACCTGGGCGCTCTCTGCTGCTTTTTGCCCTGCCTATGATTTTAGGAAATCTTTTTCAGCAATTTTACAATATAGCGGATTCTGTGATCGTGGGAAACTTCGTGGGGGAGCGGGCGCTTGCCGCAGTTGGAGCTTCTTATGCCATCACTAATGTGTTTATTGCCATTGCCATCGGGGGAGGCATCGGAAGCTCGGTGATCATCTCTCAATGCCTTGGAGCAGGACAGAAAGGCAAGATGAAGACTGCTGTTTTCACCACATTGATCAACTTTTTCGTGGTAAGTATCTGTCTTGGGGCTTTGGGCCTTTTTCTGAATCACAGGATTTTAGGATGGGTGAATACGCCCCAAGAGGTATTTTCGGATGCAGCACTCTATCTGGCGATTTATTTTGCCGGACTGCCCTTTTTATTTATGTATAATGTGGAAGCGTCCATCTTCAATGCTCTGGGAGATTCCAGGACACCGCTTTATCTGCTGATATTTTCCTCTCTGCTGAATATTTTTCTGGATATGGTGTTTGTCATCCGGTTTCAGCAGGGCGTAAGAGGGGTTGCCATAGGGACGCTGATCGCCCAGGGAGTGTCTGCTGTCATATCCTTTTGGCTGCTTCTGCGGAAATTAAAGAAGTATGAAACAGATGAACATTGGCGGCTGTATGACACCGGGCTTATGTTTTCCATGGTGCGCATTGCGGTTCCTTCTATTATACAGCAGTCCATTGTGCAGATCGGCATCCTGCTGGTCCAGTCAGTGGTGAACAGCTTCGGTGCTTCTATACTGGCCGGTTACTCCGCGGGGATGCGGATTGAGTCCATCAGTATTGTGCCTATGCTGGCAATGGGAAATGCCATGTCCACGTTTACAGCCCAAAATGTGGGAGCCGGACAACTGGAACGGGTAAAGAAGGGATATCGGATGTGCTATGCGGCAGTCCTGAGTGCCGGGGCGTTTTTGTGTGTCCTTTATCAGTTGTTTGGGAATGTGTTTGTCTCTGCATTTTTAGATGCCGGGAATGGAAGCGCTGCTTTTCAGACGGGGCTTGACTATGTGAAATTTCTTTCCTTCTTCTACGCTTTTATCGGGCTGAAGGCCTCCACAGACGGTCTGCTGCGCGGGGCCGGAGATGTGAAGGCTTTTACAGTGGCTAATCTTGTCAACCTGTCTATCCGGGTGATCGTGACTAATGTGTTCGCACCGGTGTATGGAATTCAGGTGGCGTGGATGGCTGTGCCTATGGGATGGGCGGCTAACTATGTGATATCGTTTGGGTGGTATTTGACGGGAAGGTGGAGAGGGAAATGGGAAAAGGCTGGAAGGGTTATCTAAAGGGCGTATGAATCAATGGCGGTCAATCAATCTTTTTCAAGAATCATAGAAATAAAACCGGAGAGGTCTAAAGTTGAGACTTCTCCGGTTTATCTGTTTCTTATACTTAATAATATAGAGAATATTAAAATTCAAAACACGTTTCGTCTGGATCCATACCTCTGCGTAAGATATTTTATAACACTGGCTGAGCAGGTATCAGCCTCTTAGAATGCATAGATATAATAAATGATTATCTTGTATAGGATAATGAAGCGAGTCCTAAAAATCATTAGGATATTGAGTAGGGGCAGGTATTTGAGTCCTATGGTGCAGAATAGAACGGACGCAGTATCGAATCAGCATTTTAGCTAGTCTATGGGAATCTATGAAAATGTCCGCTCATGCCTCTTATTTCAGGCTAAAATAATAATGCTTTTTGATAATAATTATTTTCCCACTAAACTAATCACTTTACATCTTTTTTTATAACACGCTATACCAAATTTCAATATATGATTTAACCCAAGTTCCTGAAGTTCCTGAACATAATTTTTGTCCTCTATTTGCTTCAGCGCCTGTTCACACCCGGCCACAAGATTTTCATCATCTGAATACTTCACTTCAACTACAATCCCCATATCCTTATCTTCAATTTCTACAAGAATGTCACTATAGCCCTCACCGGATTCACGATTAGACCATACATTCCAAGTCCCTTTAAAGCCAAGCAGTCCCAACAGAATTCCATGATAAAAGTTTTCTTTTCTGTCCTTTTTAACAAAGGTATCCCTGATACTGATCGTTTTCCTGAGATAGGCATTAAACTGCTTTTCCACCTCATCTGCATCACCGTTTTCAAATGCCTCACAAAATGCGTTTAATGCTACTCCATCCTTCTTTGCTGTATCCCGGAACCAGTCTGTGATCTGCTTGGTGAATATTTTTCTGACCTCCTGATTTGGAATTACCAGACTAAATATATCTCCATCCGGTTCTCCCTGCTGAGTCAGATAGCCCGTTGTATACAAAACACTCCAGATATTTTCCGTGTTACTATACAACTCCCGATAAGTAAGCTCCTGGCGGATTTCTTTTTTAATTATATCGCCTGCTACAAGACGCTCAATTTCACGCTTTGTTGTGTTTGTTTCTGCATTTTCTATAAAATGCCTGACAACCTCATTACTGCTGGTATTCGACCAGTAATCCTTTGGCAGCGCTTTTGTATCAAACCTGAGTTCATCACAATAACAAATTACATCCCACGGACAGTAAATCTGCACGTTTCCAAAGCAGTACCCATCATACCACTCTTTTACTACATTGTAGAACTCAGTAAGTTCATAGTACTTTAAAAGCTCCTGCACTTCTTTGTCTGTAAATCCAAAATATTCATCAAACCGTACATCCGCAATAGAAAGTACCTTTAAATTATTCAGCCCTGTAAAAATACTTTCCTTTGATACACGCAGACATCCTGTTAATACAGCAAACTGCAGGCTGTCATTCGTTTTCAAGGCCTGTTCAAACAGGTTTCGCATTAACATCACCATCTCGTCATAATAGCCATTGTCAAATGCCTTCGCTAAAGGGACATCATACTCATCAATCAGTATTATAACCTTTTTTTCATAATGCTTTTGAAGCAGAATAGATAAAATCTTTAGACTGCTTATCAGCACTGTATCGGACATAATAAAACCTTGGCGATTACTTTCATCTATCTCTGTCAGCTGATCAAATTGTTTCTTTTCCTTTTCGTTTAGTTTAGGACTTTCTGACAAAAAGTAGAATCTCAAAGCTTCATTTCCAATGATCGAACTCATCATAGAGCGTGCAGCTGAAAAATCCGTACCATTTACACCTTTTAAACTGATAGAAATAACCGGGAATTCTCCCATATATGCCTTACATAAATCTCTATCATCTGAAATTTCCAACCCATCAAACAGATTTTCTTTGTACTCTTTATCGGTGGTTATTTCAAAAAAACTTTTCAACATACTCATATTAAGAGATTTTCCAAAACGCCTTGGGCGTGTAAAGAGGTTAACTTCTCCCCAATTATATAAAAGTTCTTTAATGAGCCCAGTTTTATCAATATAATAGAAATCTTCTATACGGATTTTATCAAAACTCTCTATTCCAATTGGAAGTTTCTTTTTAATATTTTCATTCATCTCTTCTGCACACCCCTTTCTGAAAAGCCATGTTCACTTAGTCATCTTTCCCATGACTCACTTTACTGCTCACTGATGCAGTATAAGAACATTTGACTGAATATAATTTTCATTCACACCTTTGTAAGGGTAGTGATACTTCAGTCTTAAATTTCGACGACTTCATCATGCACTATTGCGAAGGTAAAACTTGGCAAACACAGAAAAGGGTTAAAGTATTGCATTGCATTTCAATCCACACCACTGTAAAGGTAATGACACGGATAACGATTCTGCATCTGCGGCAGGTTTTATTTCAATTCACGCCACTACGAAGGTGAGGACTTATCTTAATTACAGTATTCCACGTAGTGCGTGATTTCAATCCACACCACCGCGAAGGTGATGACTTTGATAATACTCTGTATACGCAATCTTTGTCAAGTTTCAATCTACACCACTGCGAAGGTGATGACATCCACAGATATCCGGCAATACCGGACAAATTATATTTCAATCCACACCACCGCGAAGGTGGTGACCCCACCTGAGTCTGGAACTTCTTTCCCAATTGAGTATTTCAATCCACACCACCGCGAAGGTGGTGACTAAAAGTAAATACATTAAAGGAAATGTTCAATCGTATTTCAATCCACACCACCGCGAAGGTGGTGACAATGATTTGTACAACAATATTCTGGGTGGATGGAATTTCAATCCACACCACCGCGAAGGTGGTGACTCATCCACCCCGAGAGTCTACTCATGGATTTTCGATTTCAATCCACACCACCGCGAAGGTGGTGACCCGTCCCTTCTCTGTGGGTCATCTCAGATAACGATTTCAATCCACACCACCGCGAAGGTGGTGACAGGATTCAAGGTCACAGGCGTAAGACATCCACAAAATTTCAATCCACACCACCGCGAAGGTGGTGACAAACTAGGCGGTGACAATAATCAAGATGGTGTGCTATTTCAATCCACACCACCGCGAAGGTGGTGACATCTCAATATTATTAATGGCATTCATCAGTCCAATTTCAATCCACACCACCGCGAAGGTGGTGACTGATGTGATGTGAGGTGATTCCCATGTACGATAGAACATTTCAATCCACACCACCGCGAAGGTGGTGACAATGGAGATAGCGCCGGACAGCACGATAGATGCATTTCAATCCACACCACCGCGAAGGTGGTGACAGGAAGTTATGTAACACACGTCGGTATCTATGTAGATTTCAATCCACACCACCGCGAAGGTGGTGACAATGCTCATCATATTAAACTGCATTACCAAAAGATTTCAATCCACACCACCGCGAAGGTGGTGACTAACGAAACTGATGGCGCAGACTCAAATGCTTTTATTTCAATCCACACCACCGCGAAGGTGGTGACTATCTAATGTATCCCCTACGCCAATAATCTGCAATTTCAATCCACACCACCGCGAAGGTGGTGACAGTGCGGACCTCCGTGTAAGGAAAATCCTTACTGATTTCAATCCACACCACCGCGAAGGTGGTGACAAAAAGGAAAAGCAATACAGGGATTCGGTGCAAAGATTTCAATCCACACCACCGCGAAGGTGGTGACTGATATTGTCCTGGATGTACAGAGATTATACCGGATTTCAATCCACACCACCGCGAAGGTGGTGACAGCAAAAAACCACAAATTTAACCATAAATTTTTATACAACATGCCCAAACATTAATTATTTTTTACCATCCATGCTAAACCATTCGCATATATCACCCCCATATCCAACCATGTCCTCTCCGAATTTCGGTGCGAATCCCTTAATGTTTTTCTGTTCACTTCCTATTCGCACTAAAATGTGTTTGTCCTAAAATTCATTCCGACAAACTGTACACTCCATTTTGCAGAAGATTTGCCTCCAATTCAGTTGATACAGCCCGAGCCACCGAATTTCCTTTTTCTTCATCAGAAGCAAATCCTCATAAATTTTAATGCACAGTCTGCCAAAAACAATTCACAGATAAACACTAAAAAATCAAAGTGGAATCAGCCGCAGTTCCCCTATCAACCCCCATATGTTCAACCTTCGTCTTATAATTATTTCCCAGGTAATAGAACCTCAGGCTGTCAACTTCTTTATCAATAATATCTCCCAACACAGCTTTCAGCGAAACACACTGGGTATTATCAAGGATGCATTCAAAAACAGAATTCTGTACCCGTCTGCCATAATTAACACATTGCTTTGCAACTTTTCTAAGGCGTCTTTTCCCGGCATCTGTTTCTGTATTTACATCATAGGTTATCAATACTAACATTACCTTCACCTACTTCCAGAAAAATGGCGGATATTCATCCAAATCACCTCTTAAATAACGGGCCAGAAGCATTGACTGAGCAAATGGTATCATTCCCCACTCCACCTTATCTCCCAGATACGGATGTGTAATGACATCCTTCTTTTTATTCTGCCACTCTGTAAGCAACTGCTTTCTGCATTTGTCACTGATCAATACCGCCCCGTCCTCTTTCACAGAAAAATCCTTCTTACTGACCATTCTTTTATTGATCATTGTCAGAACAAACCGGTCCACCAAAACAGGCCGAAGTTCTTCCATCATATCCAGTGCCAGGGAAACTCTGCCAGGTCTGTCTGTATGCATAAAACCTACATATGGATCCAACCCCACACTCTCCAATGCTGAGGCACACATATTTGTAAGCAGGGTATAAAAAAACGAAAGCATTGCATTTACATTATCTAACGGCGGTCTTCTGTTCCTTCCCTCAAATTTAAAATCCTTTTTCTGCTGCAGGATAAGCTGGTCAAATACGCCGAAATAAACACTCGCCGCTTCCCCCTCATATCCTCTTAGCTGCTCCATATTTGAACAGTTTTTAACCTGGTTTAAAGACTGCTGCAGATATCCGGATGCGCGCTTTACCTCCTCCGCATCAATCTGAAGACCATGGTCTCTTACGGCTCTCTCCAGAACCCAACGGGAATTATAAATTTTTCCCAGTATACAATTGCGCGCGATCATAAGGCTGGTTTCATCCTCTTCGGATACTTTATACTGCCTCTTCCTTAAAATAACGTTTCCACGTACATTCCCTGTCACCCTTGCCAGAAATCTGCCCTGAGGTGTCATAAAACACAGCGAAATATCCCTGTCTGCGCAGCCTCCCATCAGTGCAGGACTTACCCCTCTGTATCCAAAGGAAACGATTGCTTCTAAATTATGCAGCGGTACCCTTCCTAACTCCTTGTCCTTATCCAAAACCACCACATTTTCACCATCCAGAGATAAATATCCGTCGGGGGATGTGACGTATAAGGTGTTCAATAATTTCTTCACTTGCCGTCCTCCTCCCCGATTGCCTTCTCTATGTATGCCTTTACTGATGGTGCTTTTCCCAGTTTCGGCAGACATATTTCTTTGAGGGAACATGCATTACATCCCTTTGACCATTTAACATGGGGTGTATACTTTTTGTTAAAAAGCTGATGCATCTCTTCAAACATTTCCTTCACCTGGGTCTTTAAATCTTCCGTAAACGCAACACGTTCCCGCCTCTTCACCTCTCCGTAAAAAATAGCTCCCTCCGCGATGGAACATGATAACATCTCTTCCAGACACATAGCCTGTGCTGTCAGCTGCAGAATATCAATCTGGGTATCTTTAGGTCTGCCTCTCTTGTACTCAACAGGATAAACCTGAAAAGTCCCGCGGTGGCCATGCAGGGAAATTCCATCTTCGGCTCTCCTGAACTCCACGATATCGCATACACCGCTGACTCCCATCTCCCTTGAATGTACGGGCAGTCCTCTGCTGATCATCACATCATTCCTTTTCTCCGAAGAATATGCGTCATGTGCCCTTTTATGAAGCAGTTCCCCTTCCACAGTACGAACATTTTCCTGCCATTGCTGCTCAATATGTATCAAAGCCCACTGTCTCCTGCAGAAGGCAAAATGCTGGATGCCCGAAAGCATCAGAAAATCCTCTTCCTTATATTCCATCATATTTTCCTTGAAATTTCCACCGTTTCCGGAATCATGTCCGCATGGATCTCCACCTGATAATCCTGATATTTTCTGGGATAGATCACCTCTTCATGCTTCTTTACCTCAACCGCATCAAACAGCCTATAGGCCGGACAATCGCCGAATTCTTTGCTGTGTTTAAAAACGATCAGCTCTCTGACAGCCATTTTTCCCCTGGCAGCGGAATGATCGATCTCAAACATATTGATGATGGCCTCCCATAAAAGCTCCAAGTCATCCTCTGTAAACCCAGTGACTTTCCTTGCCAGATTTGCTGAAATATATCCTTCCATTCTATAAAGTGCATAGGGAACGATATTCTTTCTTCCCATCTCTGTACTTTTGTTTTCCGCATCCTTTTCCGTGGTAATGGCAACACGGGTTATTGTCACCTCCTGGCTTACCACCGGATCAATACTCCTGGCAAATCCCAACTGAACCGGCCCTCTGACCTGTCCGCAGTTAAGAGCCGCTTTCACAAATGTAGTCATGACTGCGCCAAATGTACGAATATCAAAGAAGTTTTCGCACATGAAATCACGAATTTTTCTATCTACATCCGGGTCCTTTTTCTTTAACTCTTTGATTTCCTTTTCATTGGTTTTTAAATATTCATATGCCGTATTATCGCTCCGGTTCAGAGGAACATCTTCTTTTATATAAATCTTGTATCCCTCCTGATCCTCCTTTACCGCTTCCACATAATTTCTTATTTTTCTTTTAATACATACATCTGTAACAAGCCCGTATCCGCTTTCCGGGTCTATACGGGGCAGATTCCCGGCATCCGGATCTCCGTTTGGATTACCATTTTCCACATCAAATAAGATCACAAACTCATACCTGTTCTTAATTACCTCTGACATCCTGCTCTTCCTCCTTAACCTTTTTCTCGTATCGTTTTTGGTTCTGGTGATAGTATCCCAGTATGAACATCCCCTGTTCTTCCAGTGAAAGTCTTCTCGGACAGGGAACCATTTGTCCTTCAGTTACCGGTATTCTGTTCTGAAGTTCACCCAAAAGCTTTTCAAAATAAACTACCTTGCCCCGGTTTGAAATTTTACGGATATGACTGTTTTTCAGCTTAAACAACACCGGGAAAATGGCCGCAGGAGTCGCACAGGCTGAATTAAAGTATTTATCCTTTATCGTTGTATTAATTCCCGGATTTGCCTCCTCCTGGATAGCCTCCAATACTGCAAATTCCCGTCCCAAAGTATACGCTACATTTCTGCTGTCCTCGTTCAGACTCACTGTTATCTCCTCCTTTTTATCATAACCATTACGAAGCAGATACGCCTTGATAATAGCTGCCCGTCCCTTTGTTATTTTGCGGATGTGGCTGTCTTTATCATCCTGCTCTGCCCTGATCCTCTCCATTACCCCAAGGAATAAGGATGCCGGATACCTTCCTCCGGAAATAACTGCCCGGTACACACTGCCTGCCATATTCGATACCGGCTTTTTGTCCCTGGACTTTTTATTCACCGTCTCCTGAAGCATACGCCAGATTCCTATATACCGCATTTCGTCAGCAGCCGGTCTCACAATTTCCATCCTGTCATAATGCTCCTTTAAATGCCTGAGAATATTTCCGAAACTGTCCTGATAGAAAAAACGCACTGCGATCCTGGCGGCATTAGGTGCCAGGCCCAATATGAAGAATTTCTGTTCCAAAGACAGACTTTCTTCCACCTCGCCGACTGCGATGGGCTTCCCTGCCTCCAGGCTTTTAAACACACCGTCAATGATATCCTGATTATCTGCAGACGGATCCACAGTCCCGCCAAATATATCCTGATATCGCTCATCCCCATCTTCAGACCAGTACACAACTGTCGTATCACCAATCTGGCTGGTATGTGACCTGTCTGCCAGCAGATGATTCAATGCTGTGGTATAGGCATAAGCCGCATAAGTTCCTACCGGTGCATTATAGCTCTGTTCTTTTCCGTATGACTCAAAGGCCGGCGCGTTAAAAGACACGAGAGCCGCCCCGCTCGACTGTGCCCCCGGCACTCCCTTGATCAGGCCATGGATCCTGGAAATTTCTGTTCTTTGCCCTGTGACAATACATATTCCTTCATTTTCCTTTTCCGCATTCTCCCTGCTGTTTTCCCAGGCCGCTCTTATTTCCTGATCCTCCTGCGCCCAGTCACCGTTCACACAGAAGATCAGGTTTCCCCCGGAAATTATCTCTTCTATACTGTCCTTCACAGCAGGATGCTCTGAAGCACAGGCCGGGTCCCAGGATTCAAAGAAACCACACACTGCCCTGGCGGCTGTCCCCTTTGTATCTTCCAATATCTCCAAGTGCTTCTTTTTAGCCGCGGCAAAACATACCTCTGAACGTTTAGGTTTTCCTTTATTATCTATCCCCAGAAAATAACCTGAGTTGTCACATAAAAAATTTGCCGATACACCGGAAGAGCGGGTTACCATTTCCGGAACTTCCATCTGCTGAGTTTCCATCACAGTTTTCTTTCCCCTTTGTTTTTCAATCTTAAGGGGGAGCACTCTCAAAAGTACGCCTGTTTCAGAGATGTCCAGGGCAAACGAAATTTTTGCCTTACACCATCCGGGCCTGGTTATCTCGCCTTTCTTTTCCAAGGCTTCATAATATTCAACCAAAGACTGCAGGATCATCTGACCACCTCACAATCCCGTACATCAAGTACCCCATTTTCCATAACCGCCCGAAAAAACATGGGTGTGATATTCTCCGGGTCGGAATAATCAAAATCATACAGCATATATCCCAAATCTCTTACGCTGTTGGGATAGGCAGTCTCTATCTCCTCCTGCTCAAACATCTCAAAATTCACCGGAAACTCCCTGCATCCAAAATACGGCATGTGAAAACACTGTCCTCTGCGCAGGCGCCGCACAATAATGTCCTTAAATTTGCCGCAGTTGTCCGTCTGATTAGCCTTGTCTGTGATTTCAAAATGCGCATCTATGACATACTCCACATCCTGCAGCAATATAGCTGCCCTCTGCACAATCTCCTCCCTGGCGCTCAGATACAGCGGTTTGTTTCCGCCATTTATAACACTCAATACATTTCCGGCCTGCACTTTACTTTTAACCTCGTTGCGCCTGATACTGGTAAACTGTATTGGTTTCCTGACATAAATCCTGTCGATGACCCAGCGCATTCCCGGATGCCAATAGATTGCTTCCAGAATTCCCCGTGCTGCCGACGGGGGGATAACATCATAACTGCAGCGCTCCACTTTCATCTCGGGCCGGGAAAACAGTGCCCTGTCTCCCCAAACCCTTACGCGTACACCATGGCTCATTTCTCTCCTCCTTTCACTCTCGTTGCTTTCCATATAAAACTCTTACCACAATAATATATCTCACCACAATAATGCATCTCCCCTCTCTGCCCTGACCGTCAGACCTCTGTCATCTGTATAAAGCCCTTTATCGCGCAATATATAAAAATCCGTATCAATACCTGTGCACAAGGCATCCAGCATCCCCGCCCCGTCCAGATTATCAAAATCATTTTCATATACGCTTACGCAATACTGTCCCGCTGCTCTGAATAACTCTCTGGAATGTTCTCCCCGTCTCAGGCGCTCCACAATCTCCATTGCTTCCGGTTCTTTATCAATAAGAATTGTTTTTGTCTGTGACTCAATTATGTGAAATTCCTTTGCTGCTGATGCAAAAGGGAAGTTAAAAGAAGGAATCCCCTTCTCAAAATTCTCTACAATATTTTTTATATCCAGGCTTTCTCCCCGAAAGTGATAAAGCCTTTGAAAATATTCATAGATCGCCTCCGGTGATGTGATATCCTCATACTTTTCTGTGATCTGTTTTGCAACAGATATAGGCAGCTTCAATTGCCCCGGGATATGAATATCATCGCTCTGTTCCAAACTAAAAATTATAGTTTTACTCTCATCTTTTCCCCTATTCCCTTCTCGATTGCACCGCCCTGCTGCCTGAATGACAGAATCAATACCGGCCAGCTCCCGAAACACTGAGGCAAAATCAAAATCGACACCTGCCTCCACAAGACTTGTGGCGATCAGTTTACATGGCCTGCCGTCCTTCAGTGCCTTTGTTATCTCGTCTAAAATTGTTCTTCGGTGCTTTGGATACATGTAAGTAGACAGGTGATATACATTTTCCCCCTTCAAAGCTTCATACACTCTCTGAACACGTTTTCTGCTGGTTAAAATACACAGTACCTGCTGCTTCTCTTTAAGTTCTGAGATCAGGTTTCCCTCCGAAATCTCTCCCATGTTCTTAACATTCGTCCTCTTAAAGAACTCATATTGTCCCTTCACATCCGGACATATCTCTTCTGCCTTTATGAATTCCGGAAAAAACGGTTTCAGCGCGGGCTGTGTTGCGGTACATAAGACCGCGGAACAATGATAGTTATATATCAATTCACTGACGGCCTGAATACATGGCCTGAGATAATTCACCGGCAGCATCTGTGCTTCATCAAAGATGATCACACTTTTGGAAATGTTATGTATTTTACGGCATTTGGATGTCTTATTTGCAAACAAGGATTCAAAAAACTGGACGTTCGTGGTTACGATTATAGGTTTCTCCCAGTTTTCTGCTGCAAGCTGCATATCCTCCAGTTCCTTATCATTGTCACAAACTACATTGCAGTGATTCTCCAGTACATTATTCTTCCCCAGAATGTCTTTAAATACCTGTGCATTCTGCTCAATAATAGATGTAAACGGAATCACATAAATAATCCGCTCTAAATGATGTTCATTGGCATGCCGCAGGGCAAATGCCAAACTTGAAACGGTCTTTCCCCCGCCCATGGGCACGGTGAGCTGATAAAGTCCCTGAGGTCCTCTCCCCTTTTCCAGACATGCACGCAGTATAGAGGAACGTCTTCCGTTTACTGTATTCTCATTATAATTTGTCAGCCAGGAGGCTATATGCTTATATAGCCTGTCAAACAACTGTTCTATCGAATCGTAATTCCCTCTGGCAGTCTGCCCCTGCTTCATGAAACGCTCAGTATCCAGATAATCCGCATCTACCAGGCAGGAAAAGAGCATTCTAATAAAAAAGGCCGCACTAAACCCACCTTTTCCTATGGGCTTCAGCGGTGCAGCCGGAAATTTCGGAATCTTGATTTCCTCTTTAAAGGCCTGATAATCTTTCAGCTCCTTTTTCATTCTTCCGTAAAATGTATCCGGTTCCGCAGGCGAACCACCGTCAGGCAGACCTGAATGATGTCCTGCCACACAATATGCCTGCATGACATTCCCTTTTAATTTCAATTCCTTTGCACCTGCAGTGGCATGGTCTACTTTAGGGCCTCCGTGCAGACGCTGCTGAAATTCCACGGAATATTTCCCGATATCATGCATCAGTCCGCATCCATAGCCCCATTCCTTACAGCCAAAACAAGCAGCAAACATACCGCTCAGCTCTGCAACGCCTTCCGCATGTTCTATAATGGATTGTTCTCTTAATTTATCTTCACTTATATGGGCTAAATACATTTTTCTCCCTCGATTTTATCATTCGGCTACGTTTCCATTATACACCATATATACATATTGCACAATATTTATTATGTACATACGCAATATTGCATCACATTCACCATATTTATTATATACTTCTTGGGTTGAATACCAGACAGCTTTTGCAGCCATTGAACAGATGAAATCCTTAAGAAACGGTAAATAAATATATTAAATATATGCCAGCAACACTTTAAATCAATTTTTTTCTTAAATCTTTAATGTATATTTTGGTATCATATTGTAGTAGTTAAAACAAACACTGTTTATGCACTTTAATCTTTTTGTACTACATCTAACCTTTAAAAACGGAGAAAACTTAATCATAATAATGGAAATAAACATAAGAAAGACCCTGAATACTCTGCGGTCTGAACCGACCCCGCAAAGATTTGAAAACGGCTGGCATGAATCAGACGATAAAAATCCCCTGCCACGAAAAACACTATACAAAAAGGAGACCCATTCCGGATTATAGAAAAGTTTGAGAAGTACACCTGAAAACGACCAGACAAATGTTTTTTTATACAAAAACATTCTGTAGTGCTTATAAAGTTCAATACTATTTTGGAGAGATGAAATGATACGCAAATGAAGCGATAAAATATACAGGCCCCAGGATGCTGCTCTATCATCCTGTTTTAGCCATGCTGCATAACTATGGAACTTTAAGACAGAAAACAAATGCTAAAAAACGAATACTAAAAAACAAAAAAAGCAGAAAACCCTGTCTGCATGCAATACAGCAGATTCACCTTTTTTTACAGATATCCATTACCTTTTTACACATCCAACAGCCCAGATATACACCTAACGTGTTATGGATCATGTCATCCCACTCAAAAAGTCCGCGTTTCAGCACTAATTGTAAAAACTCGATACAAAACGACACTGCAAACCCTGCTGCCACGATTCTTATAATCCCAATACGTCTGCCAAATGCCGCGTACAGCAGCACTCCCATGGGCATCAGCAGAAGCACATTCAAAAATATTTCCTCCGCCATAGATACACTGTGATACTGCAGTGTATAAGCATAAGACCAAAAGGGCATTAGTTCATATTTCATTTCCGGATAAGGATTTCGTGAGAAAACCGTGGATAAAAAAACAATAAACAGCCAGACAAATACTCCTGCCGCACAAACTGCCTGTCCTGATTTTATTATTTTCTTACACACCGTGAAACGAGGACAGCAGTCAGTATAATACTGAGAAAAAGGAATAAAACTATCTGCTGCGATGATATTTTCGGAAAGTGATTGTAGAAAATTTCTATTAAGTCCATTTATCTGATAACTGCCTTTCTTCTACTGTTTATAAGCAGGCTTTTAACTGACGCATATGTATAATATCTGCGGCAGTCTTAATCTTTATTTTATTCCGGATCTCTATATTATAATCAAACCGGCAAAATCATCATGATGAAGTTCTCCGCCCGGAGGGAAAAATGTCTGCGGCTGTCGCTTCCTCTATTTTTATTTTCAGTACCATTTCCATTTATATGGATTTTAATCCCGCCTGATATTCAAAAAATCTATTTCATTTTAACGTCTGAGCTTCACACTGTCAACTTTTCATAAAAGCATATGACGCTTCGGTATCGTCTGGTATAGCAATCTTTCCTTTTGCATTTTACTTTATCTCTCTAATTTGTAATAACGGTAGCGCAAAACAGTTATAAATGGTATACTGAAACAAAAAATAAAAGGAAACGTATCTATGACAACCCATAAAACACCCCTTATTTTGAAATACATACCCCAAATTGAACAGCAATATTCTCTTAATGACCATTGGCCTCCTCCCGCTAAATATAGTTAAATATAAACAGTTAATTGCAGGGAATTGTCCCCTTACCTCACAAAAATGCATCGCAGCCGTAGACCCTTAAAAATTTTACGGCTTATCATACCAAGGAGAAAACTAAATGGCAGAAAAATTGATAGTTAAAAATCTTGTAAAAGAATATGATGGAGAACAAGTTTTAAAATCCCTATCATTTGAAGTGAAAGAAGGCGAGTTTCTAAGTGTCCTTGGCCCCAGTGGCTGCGGAAAAACAACGTTATTAAGAATCCTCATTGGTCTGGAGTCACAGACAGCAGGTGAAATACTGCTGGACGGAAAAGATATAAGCCGGCTACCCGCTTCCCAGAGAGGAATGGGCATCATCTTTCAGAATTACGCTTTATTCCCCAATATGACCGTATTGGAAAATGTAGAATATACCCTTAAGATCAGGCCGGAAACAAAAGCAGACGCCACACAGCGGGCCAAAAGGACTCTGGAAATGATAGGCATGAGCGACCAGTTAAAGAAAAGGCCTCACCACCTCTCCGGAGGCCAACAGCAAAGAGTTGCAATTGCCCGGACCCTGGCCTTAAACCCATCCATTGTTTTACTGGACGAACCCATCAGTGCACTGGACGTTGAAAATAAAGAAATCATGAAGCGGGAACTGAAGGACATACAGAAAAAATTCCATTCTACCATGATATACATAACCCATGACCAGGAGGAAGCCTTTTTTCTGTCTGACAGGATCATGGTAATGAGCAGCGGAACCATTGAACAACTGGACACCCCTCTGGAAATGTACAATCATCCTGCAAATGAATACATTCAAAATTTTGTGGTGAGCCATTTGAATCAAAAATATGAATCACTGTCAAAATGTATCGGAAGATTATAGGACGGAGGAAGTATGAAGAACAGAACCTTTCACGGCCTGAAACTTGTTGTGGCCATATTTTTAATTTTACATGTTATTTGCCCCATCATTGCCCTGGCAGCTCATATTTCTATTGGTGATATCAGTGAAGTGATATCCAGCGCGCAGTTTGGGCCAATGCTGTGGAATTCATTTATTTCATCCCTTGTGACAACCATCGTATCTGTAAGCCTGGCTTTATTACTGGCCTGGTGTGTAAACAGAACAAGGATCCGGCATAAAGGAGTGTGGTCGGTAATCTTTACACTGCCCATGCTGATCCCCTCTATTTCCCACGGAATGGGATTGACATTATTGTTTGGAGATAATGGCTTTTTCACCAATTTGACAGGGATAAACATTCACCTGTATGGGTTGACAGGTATCGTCATCGGGGCAACGCTGTACTCCTGTCCCATGGCGTTTTTGATGCTGACTGATATCTTTCAGTATGAGGATTTCACGGTATATGAAATTGCGGATGTGCTGGGATTATCAAAAAAACAGCAGTTAAAAGCCATCACCTTATCCAATCTCAAAAAGCCGCTGATCTCCGCATTTTTTGCTGTGTTTACCGTGGTATTTACAGATTATGGGGTGCCGCTGATCGTGGGCGGTAAAATGATGACTCTGCCCGTTTACATGTACCGGGAAGTCATCGGACTGCTCGATTATTCAAAGGGCGGAATTATAGGAGTCATACTGCTGATTCCTGCAGTCATTGCATTTATCATTGACTTGCTGAACAAAGACACCGGCGCAAACAGTACGGTTACAAAACCTTACGTGATCAGGAAAAACAGGAAACGGGACATTTTTGCCAGAATCGTATGCGCAGTGACACTTGTCCTGATCAGTCTGCCCATTATAACGTTTATTGTTCTGAGTTTTGTGAAACAGTATCCTATTGATTTTAATTTTACGCTTAATAATATAACGGAGTCACTGAATCTTGGAATCGGAGGGTATCTGCTGAACTCTCTGTTTATCGGGCTGACAGCCGCTTTGATCGGCACATTGGTTACCTATTATGCAGCGTACGTTACCGCCCGTTCGGGGAAGAACTTTTCTTCCATGGCGATCCATTTGATTTCCCTGGTTTCTCTGTCTTTTCCGGGTATTGTTTTGGGTTTGTCTTATGTGTTGTTTTTCCAGGGAAGCTTTGTTTATGGGACAATTGCCATATTGATAACTGTAAATATCACTCACTTTTTTGCATCACCTTATTTGCTGGCCTATAACTCGCTATCCAAATTCAACGGCAACCTGGAGGATGTTGCATATTCTCTGGGAATTTCAAAAATGCGGATGCTGATGGATGTGTATATGCCCTGTACAAGAGGGACGATTTTAGAGATGTTCAGCTATATTTTCGTGAACTGTATGGTGACGATTTCAGCTATTTCCTTCCTGGCAAATTTCAGGAATATGCCGCTGGCCCTTCTGATCCCCCAGTTTGATTCTCAATCACTGATCGAGCCGATTGCATTTATTTCTATTTTGATCCTGCTGATCAATGTTGCGGCGAAGGGTGTGATCTATTTCCTGAAAATGTATTTTGTAAGGAAGGAGAGTTAAAAGATGAAGAAAATTTTAGTGGGATTATTGGTGGTTATCGCTGCATTGTATTTTGCCATAAATAAACAGGACAGCAATACTCTGGTGATCTATTCTGCACTGGAACAATATAGAAATGATGATCTGAAGGCGCATTTGGGAGAAAAATTCCCGGGGTTAAATGTGCAGATCATGTACATGCCCACTGCAAAAGTGGCTGCCAAGGTACAGACAGAAAAAGAAAGCTCCGATGCGGATATTGTGCTGGGGATTGAGACCGGATATATGGAAAAGATGAAGGATGCTTTGGCTGATGTGGCGGGGTATTCACATTTGGATTATATCGATGGTATGCTCCCGGAGCATGGGAAATATTTAATATGGGAGAGTTACGGCGGAGGCTTTGCGGTGAATACGGAAATCCTGGAAAAGTATGGGATTGATGAGCCAAAGACATATGAAGATTTACTGAAGCCGGAATTTAAGAATAGAATTTCTATCCAAAATCCTAAATCCAGTTCTACAGGATATAATTTTTATCTGAATCTGAGAAATGTGTGGGGGGAGGAAAAGGCGTTAGAATATTTTGATAAACTGAATGAGAATGTAAAGCAATACTCTGAATCAGGGTCCGGGCCGGTGAAATTGTTGATTCAGGGGGAGTGTGCTGTTGGTACTGCCCTCACGTATCAGGTGGTGACGGAGATCAATAACGGGAATCCTTTGAAAATGATCTATCCGGAATCCGGGTCGCCGTACTCGTTGGATGGGGTTAGTATTGTGAAAGGGAAGGATGAGAAGCAGGATGTTCAAGATGTGTTTACTTATCTGGTAAATGATTACCTTGTTTATGATAAGGACCATTATAATCCGGGGAAGATATTGGAGGGACAGGAAAGCAAAATGAAGAATTATCCGGAAGATATTAAGTATGCGGATATGACGGGGATTGATGACCTGGAACTTCGGGATGAATTGCTTGGGAAGTGGAAATATTAGGACGTATGGGGTTGTCACACGGACTGGCTGCACTTGTTTGTACCGGTGTAAACAGGATGTGCGGCAATCCTTTTTTGACGGATCAGTATTAAGACGGCTGTTTTCAGTGTCTTGCTGTTTTGGCACCGCGGCGGACATTATTTATACGTAATAGAGGCCGCATTTTATTATGTTCGCTATAGTGCCAGGTGTATGTTACACTATACTTTCTGTAAGATGCAGGAGACAGACCGGATATCATATTCCTAAAGATACTGTTGAATGATCGTGGGAGTGTCGGCATTCCTCATCTGCCCTTTTTACCCTGTGCACTTGTTTCTTTTCTCTGAAGAAAGGCGGCGCAGCGGACTGGAGTAGGGGGCGGACTGCGTCAATATTGCTTGGGACTGCTTCCTTTTTGCTCAATTACCTCCGCATTTTCTGTATACTTCGGAAGGATTTTTTCCACTGTAATATCAAACTTCCAGCAGTCACCAAAATCAAAAAGATATTCAAACTTCATCTTTTCATACGACAGTACCTCCTGCAAAAGTACCTCATCCGCCAGATATTCCTCGCCTTCACAATAGGGATGGTAATAACTTCTTTTTACTCGTCCCAATCCTATTGTGAAACAGTACATATGGTCATTATCAAAATCAACCATTCTCTGTATAGCTTCATGCAGCTCTTCCAATGTTGCCTTACCGCTTATCCTTATTTTTCTCATACATCTGCCAAATTCAACTTTCAGTATATATGTCACATTTCCGGATATGATTTCAGGCTGCATAAAGGTTTTTATATCTTCCATATCGCAGTCAAGTTCAGCAAACATTCTCGACAGATACTCCTCTATTTCCTCCTTCCTGAGAAAGGCTAATTCCCCGAAATGAATAAACCGAAAAATTTCCGTTCCCAGTTTAGTCATGCGTATCTGCTCTATTCCATTTTTATCATTCTTACCTAAAACTTCCGCCCATTTTATTTCTAATAATCCAAAAGCTCCAAACAGCCTGGGGAGTGTCAAGTATAGGATGTTATATTTTCTTATATCTATAAATTCTGAGGAATCCACAGGATTGCACTTATCATCTGTCAACGCACGGAAAAGATTATTTATTCCCCAATTATTACCTTCATCCCATAGATATTCGGTAAACATGTATGTCAGCATGACCACATAGCGCTGCGTACTGCTCAGCTTTAAGAATTGTTCTTTTTTTCCGGTCACCTCCGCCGATAAACTGCTTCCCTTTTTTAAGGGGCGGATAATCCCATAACGTATTGAAAAATAATAGAAATAATCAATTTCTACATAATATTCCTGCGTGCGCCCCGAATCCTGCCATATCTCCGGCGCGCAGTGTAGCAGACTGTTTATTTCAAAACAATCCTTCTTTCCCAAACGTGTGGTTCTCATAGCTAACTTTATAACATTGCTGCTCATATAATTTATGAACTCTGTGTAGTCCTGTGCCAGTCGTTCTGCGGCTGTCTGCACTTCCTGTATACTTAATTTACAGTCTTTTTTTGACTTTTTAATATTCATTCTAATCTCCATTCCGCCGCTTTGCGGCGGCACAAATAGTGATGAAAGATTTCACTTTCCACCATTCTGTGCAATAATAGTAGCGAGAAGCTATACTACAAAGCACGGGAGGAGGAGTTGTAGAAACCTTTCTCGTTTTAAGACAGCATTCTAATCAGTGTAAGTTCTGCCTTTTCAAGCACAAATAAGTGGCATCCCGAATCCGTACACTAAGAATTGTTTAAACCCCTTAGTTTAATTGTGTGGCAGTTCAGTCAATGGCTTCTTATCTTTTACGAAAGGAGCGTTTGCTTATGAAAGTC